>ERZ724574.4-NODE-4-length-85751-cov-4.471737_pt1 | contig 85751 bp, 72 predicted proteins | sample MGYA00375868_ERZ724574 | MGnify/ENA primary metagenome ERZ724574 (study PRJEB28725, sample SAMN03264852) | marine sediment metagenome | biome: marine pelagic biome; feature: marine oligotrophic desert; material: marine snow | place: Pacific Ocean:North Pacific...
ATATTGAGTAACCCGGGTACATCAAATAGCCTTAGAACAGCAATAGAGCCTGAATACAGCACTGAAGGAATGGTGACCAAAGAGTAGCCCACCATGAAAAGCACCACCGTCATTCTTCGCACGCTGTCATCGAATCTGTTGCGCAAAAATTCAGGGAGCGTTGAAAACGCTCCCGCCAAATAACGGGGGAGAAAAATTAACGCCATAATGATGGTGGATATACCTGCGGTGACCTCCCATGCCATGGCGCTCAAGTTATAGCCAAATGCAGAGCCGTTTAGCCCGATGAGTTGCTCTGCAGACAAATTAGTGAGAATCATAGACCCAGCAATAAAGGTACCGGTAAGCCCTCTCCCAGCGAGGAAATACCCATCTTGAGTATTCACTTCGCCTTTGGTTTTCATGTACGAAATTACGGCCACAATAGCCATAAACGCCATGCATGATAATAGGGTTAGGGTGATATCCATGTACGACTCCTAGGGCTTATGCCGGCCAAAAGTGGGTGTTGGTCATGTCCATATCGGTATGCTGAACATCAGGTCCCATCACAATCTGCTTACCTTTTCGGATAAACACCGCCACTTCATCAAGGGCTAGCGATTCCTCTTTGTACTGACCTCCACCTACGGTTTCGTCTGTGCCCAATCGCACCCATTCCCCTTCAGGAAGGTAGTATTTTATTTTCCCACCAGGGACCACACATGGCACTACGAGCAAATCATCGCCGCACATAAATTGCTCTTCAAAGCTATGGCATACGGGCTGTTCTGGGAAAGCGAGTGCCATGGCACGCTGCACAGGCAAGCCCGTCTTCGATGCTTTTTCAGCCGTTTGCTTTAAATAAGGAATAAGACGGTAACGCAGCTTTAGCGCGTCAAACACGGCTTGGGATGCTTCATCGCCGTACGACCAAGGTTCGCGAGGGCCGATACCATGAAGGCGCATATGTGCGCTAAATACAGACGCTTGTGCCCAACGAACGTAAAGCTCTGCATCACGGGTATCTTTATAAAAACCGCCAATATCGGTAGCAAAGAAAGGCCCACCAGACATACCCCATGATAAACTACCGCGAATACTGGCAGCTAAACCATGCCAATCGGCCTGTGGGTCGCCGCCCCATTGTGATGGATAGCGTTGGCTGCCCGTCCACGCTGAACGGCTAAACAAAAACGGCCCCGTTTTACAGTATTTTTCAGCCGCTTCGTAAACACAGCGGTTGTACAACATACTGTAAACATTGTGCAGACGATTGCCTGAGTCACCGCTGTACGACACCATATTGTCGTCTTCTAGCTGCTCGCCAAAATCAGCCTTAATCATATCTACACCCAGTTCAAATAACGGCTTGTGCGAGGTTTTCCAAAATTCGTAGGCTTCAGGATGAGTAAAGTCTAAAATGCCAGAATCAGGCAAAGGCGTAAGCACTTCACCAAACGGACTTAAATCCCACTCGTAGCGATAAGCTTCGCCGGTACGCTTGTCTTTAATTAACCAGCCTTTTTCTGCGGCCTTTTTATACAATGGGTTTTTCACTGAAATCATTGGGTATTCCCATACGCAAATTTTAAAGCCTAGGGATTTCAGTTCATCAATAACCGGTTGCGGGTCGGCGTAGCGTGTTGGATCCCACTCAAATGCAAAACGGGTATCGGTATCTTGCCAAGCGCGGCCATCTAATGTGATCACATCGCAGGGCATATTTTTTTCGCGGACTTCCCTTGCCACCGACAAGAGTTCTTCTGCGTCTTTGTAGTAGGCCTTTGACAAAATAACACCAAGACTCCAAGTAGGAGGCGTTGGGGCAAAGCCTGTTAGCTGACTATAAGTATTAATGCTTTGCGCGGGACTATCTTGGTGATAGATGAACATGTCTAGCACCGCATCTTCAACCAGACACACATAAGCGCGCTGCGACCAAAGCGCGTAGCCTACGCCATGGGTAACAGGTGCAGGGGTATGTACAAACAGGTTCCAGCCTTCGGGGCTCCACGCATAAGGGGTATTTTTGTAGGATTTCTCGGCATTCACGCCCAGCGCATCATGATTGTACGAACGTACTAGCTGCCCCCGTTTATCTAACTTGCCCCATTTTTCACCTAAACCATAAACAGCTTCGTCGTAGTTAAGTTCTAAACTGATTAACCAACCACTGTCGGTTTTTGCAAAAGGCGGCAGACGATGTTGGCGCACAAAATGACCATCCGTCGCGCTCTGCTGTACTAAGGTGTCGTTCTTGTACAGTTTAAAATGCAACGGAGAAGCATATAGCTCAAGACGGTAATCGCCCCCTGTTAACGTGCTGTGGGATTTATCGCCTTTAAGGGTAAGCCTTTCATTTTGTGGAACCGTGCACAGCATTTTGAATTGATCATCTTGGCTTTCACCTGCTTGAAGGCGCATTCCAAAGGCGCTAATGGAAAGCTTGAGTTCGCCATACTGGGTAGGAACCACAAGCGTGGTATCGTTTGCAAGAAACGGCTGCGCTGTGATGTCGGCAGCCACAATATCATTCCAATTTGGTTCAATTAGACTAAACGCGTTACCCATTTATACATTACCTTTAATGTCTTATATAAGACACAAGTTAATGAAATGTAACTCGAGTGTCAATCACGAATGATAAATTTATGAAAATTCCGATCACATATACAGAAATTTTTAAAAAGAGACATTCCGTACAATCAGGGTAAAACCACTTAAAGAAAGCATACTTAGCGCTAATAAGCGAACAAAAGACGCGGGTATGCGAGCAGCTATAAGACGGCCAATACGAGTAAATATTAAAATAACAGGCACGGCGCACAGGGTCGACACAAAAATTTCTTCGGAAGGCAGTGTTCCAAAAGGCACAATGGCTAGCCTCAGCAACGAGGTGACGCTAAACACCGCCAACAAGGTAAAGCGAATTTCATGAATGGGCCAATGTTGGCGATAGCATTGAAATACCACCGGCGGACCAAAGGTAGAAAATAGCCCCCCAAGCAAACCGCCCAACGCTCCCGCTATTGTAAATCCGGTCGCACTACCTGAAGGTACGCTATGTTTACGTTTTGCCAGCAGAAGGCCACAACAACTAAGAATCGCCACTCCAAGGATGATGTTAAGCCAGGTTGCCATGCCAGCCGAAAGGTATTCTAGTAATGCATAACCCACCCCCATCAAGGGAATACCACTTACGAGTAAAAGCGTAAATGCTCGCCTGTTCACTTGCTCGGTATTTTTAAGTACTAAGCTTACCGAGTTGAACAGACTTAAAAAACTCACCACAAAGGTGGTGGCGGTAAGCGGCATAATATTAAACAGGGTAAAACTCGATACCACCATAAGACCAAACCCAAAACCGCTTAAGGTTTGCAGAAGCGTAGCCAAACCAAGAAGCGCAAACATGGGGAGGAGTGTTTCCAGTAGCATCTCGTGTTATTCCTTCGATGTATGTGATTTATATTAAAAATGCGCTATAACTCTTGTGTATGATATAAAAACAAAAACTAAGCATTGGGTTACGGTTACATGTCTTCATCACAATTCGACCACAAACTTGGCGGTCCAAGCCTTGCCTTCCAACCTCTTTACCAGCAGGTTGCTGAATACATTAAGCAACTTATTGTAGAACGCAGGTGGCAACCGGGCGAAATGCTTCCAAGTGAATTCAAGCTAGCCGACGAATTTAACGTAAGCCAAGGCACTGTAAGAAAAGCCCTAACCTTGTTAACCGACACCAAAATAGTTAATCGCCGGCAAGGTGTTGGCACATTTGTATCTGAGCACACCGCACAAGATGCTTTGTTTCGCTTTTTTCCATTGCAAGCCGATGGAAAGGGAGCCGACTTACCCAAAGCCGAGCTTTTGAATAAAGCGTTAGCAGAGCCATCTGAAGCTGTTCAACGGGCATTATCTTTATCACCTAAAGATAAAGTCGTTAAGCTAAACCGCAGACGTATTCTTGATAACGAGTTCTGCATGCTCGAAGCCGTATATTTACCCGCCAAGCTTTTTGCCGATATTGAAAAGCGGGAAGATATTCCTCATACGCTGTATCACTTTTACCAAACCGACTATAACCAAACGGTATTTAAAACCCGTGACAGCATTAAAGCGGTACTCGCGTCAAAAAGTGATGCGAAAAGCCTGAATATCGAAAAAGGCACGCCTTTACTTCTGGTTACCCGAGTCACCGAGTCGATTGACGGTACACTCATAGAATACCGTGAAAGCAAATGTCGTACTGATCACTACCATTACCAGGTTGAATTAGATTAACTTTTTACTTTGCAGAAAAAGCGCAATCACATACTATTTTAGCCTCACACTCATCCGCTTTCTAATCTTTATCTTCGCTTCTCTCGCGAGCTGCAACTCCTGCTAATGCCGCCTATCGCATGCTTTCGCTGATTAGGGTGAGGTTAGACTCCCAGCAACCATTAAAAGATCCAGCTCTATTTGTTAACACTTTGTTGACATCGCTGGTTACGTATAATAACTTATGTCTTATACAAGACTAAAGTGTTCTTTGTGAGGTTATACCTAACACCGCAATTGAAGTAAAACCCTTTAGATTAAATTTTCGACTGACAAGGTGATATACGCGATGAAAAATATACCCGAGGTGGGATTTGGCTTTTGGAAAGTAGATAAAGCCACATGCGCCGATACAACCTATGAAGCCATTAAAGCTGGCTATCGCCATTTAGATTGCGCCTCCGATTACGGTAATGAAAAAGAAGTTGGTGAAGGGATTAAACGCGCTATCAATGAAGGTTTGTGTACCCGTGAAGAGCTATGGGTAACCTCGAAACTTTGGAATACTTTTCATGCGCCGGAACATGTGAGCTTAGCACTAGAAAAGTCACTGAGCGATCTTCAACTGTCGTATCTTGATCTTTACCTTATTCACTTCCCTATCGCACAAAAATTTGTTCCTATTGAAACGCGCTACCCACCTGAGTGGTTTTACGACCCTGACGCTGCAACGCCCACGATGGAACTAGCCCCCGTTCCTCTTTATAAAACTTGGGAAGCCATGGAATCCTTGGTAGATAGCGATAAAGTGAAGCAAATAGGGGTGTGTAACTACAACACTGGCTTACTTAACGACCTAATGAGCTATGCACGCATTAAACCCGCCATGCTGCAAATTGAGTCTCATCCTTATCTTACCCAAGAGCGTCTCATCCGTTTAGCGAAAGACTATGGGTTGGCAGTAACGGCATTTTCTCCTTTAGGCGCGCTATCTTACCTTGAGCTGGAAATGGCAGATAAAACTGAATCAGTATTACAGCAAAGTGTCGTCAAAGCGGCGGCGGAAGCGCATGGTAAAACCCCAGCGCAAGTCGTTTTACGCTGGGGTATACAACGTGGCAACGCCATTATTCCTAAAACTTCAAAAGTTGAGCGCATGAAAGAAAACCTTTCCTTGTTCGACTTCACGCTAAGCGACAGTGAAATGCAGGCAATTTCTGCATTGAATATAAACCGTCGATTTAACGATCCCGGGCACTTTTGTGAAGCTGCCTTCAACCGTTTCCACCCTATTTACGACTAGGAGTAAGCTATGAATAACGTCAATGATACTGCTGCGGTAAAATACGCACGTGTGCCTACTCAGCACACTTACAACGACGATGTGTTTCCGCAAATAGTTGTAAATAATGATAATTGTAAAACCGTGGCGGACACTGTTGAGTTTGTTAAAGCCAATCAGGCAGAGCTTGAAGCCCAACTAGCAAAAGCCGGAGCCCTGTTGTTTAGAGGTTTTCCCATCGACTCGGCCGAAACCTTTGACGTTTTTTCTGCCGGCTTTGGTTACCCGAATTTCACCTATCAAGAGTCGCTTTCTAATGCGGTGCGCATCAACTTTACCGAGCGGGTATTTACCGCCAACGAAGCACCAAAAGACGTAGAGATTTTCTTACATCACGAAATGGCGCAAACGCCTATTTCACCCAGCAAGCTGTTTTTCTTCTGTCAGTACGCCGCTGACGAAGGTGGGGCAACGCCGCTTTGCCGTTCAGATAAATTATTTGAAGCACTAAAAGCAGAAAACCCTGAATTGGCTCGTGACTTTAAAGAAAAGGGCCTTAAATATACCACCACCATGCCCGCCGCAAACGATGCAAACTCTGGCCAAGGTCGCAGCTGGAAAAGCACGCTGAGTGTTGAAAGTGTGGAAGAAGCCGAAGCTAAGTTACAAGAATTAGGCTATAGCTGGCAATGGATGGACGATGGCAGCTTAAAAGCCATTACGCCTGTTTTACCCGCTGTCATAGAATTAGATGATGGGTCTGAAACCTTTTACAATCAACTTATCGCCGCCTACATGGGTTGGAAAGGCGTAAGAGAAAACCCTTCTTCGGCAATTACCTTTGGTGATGACAGCGCCATTCCCAAAGAAGGCTTAGAGAGAGTGGCGGAACTTTCAGAAGATTTCACCTTCGATCTAGAGTGGCAAGATGGCGATGTCGCTATTGTTGACAATTATCGCGCTATGCATGGTCGCCGCCCCTATTCCGGGGATAGAAAGCGAGTGGTATTGGTAGCACTTGTAGCCTCTGAGCGATAATCATCATGAATGACATAGCAGTAAAATGTAAGCACATTTGGCCGGGTCTTGGCATCGCCACCATCACTGGAATGGCCGCGTTGTTTTTAAGTGAACATTACAACGCCCCTGCTATGTTATTTGCCTTACTTCTTGGTATGGCAGTTTCATTTTTGTATCAAAATAACACCCCCTGTGCTTGTGGCATCGACTTTACCGCCAGCACGCTTTTGCGCGCGGGCGTGGTATTGCTAGGGCTGCGAATTGCCTTAGGCGATTTAGCCGTTTTAGGGTGGCAAACTGCGCTGATGTTAGCGGTGGCTATTTTTACCACCATCATACTTGGGGTAGTGTTAGCCAAATCTTTGGGGTTACAAAAAAGGTTCGGTGCCCTCACCGGCGGCTCTGTGGCTATATGTGGAGCGTCAGCCGCACTGGCTATTTCGACGATATTACCTAAAGGTGAAAACCACGAACGAGATACGCTGCTCACTGTTATTGGCGTGACGGCCATGTCTACCATTGCAATGGTGTTATATCCCATAGTGGCAGCCCAGCTTGGCATGTCTAATAACGAAGCCGGCATATTTTTAGGGGGCACCATTCACGACGTGGCTCAAGTTGTGGGGGCCGGTTACTCGGTTTCAGAAGACGCGGGCGATATGGCTACCCTAACTAAGTTAGTGAGAGTGGCAATGCTGATGCCTGTGGTGCTGATTATGATGCTGGTAGTCAAACGGTTTTACACCGCCAGTACGGCAAAAAACACCGCTGATGTACCCAAAATGCCCATGTTTCTTATTGGCTTTGTCGCCTTAATGCTACTAAACAGCTTTGTCACCCTACCTGAGTTTGTCATCAGTACAGGCACCGAAGTATCACGCTTTTTTCTGGTGGTATCCATTACTGCCATTGGCATGAAGTCAAACCTGGGTAAGTTGGCAGAAGTGGGCATGCTGCCTATTGTGATGATTATTACAGAAACCCTTTGGATAGCCCTTCTGATTCTCGGGTATCTATATCTAATGTAACAATATTCGCCCCAGATCAATGAGGTAAAGAAAGTGAAAAAACGTGGTTTACATTCACTGTATGCAAAAGACCCAGTACATGCCGATGAAGCCGTCTTTGGCAGAACCAGTCACCATGTAACGCGCCGAGGCTTTCTGTCTGGATTAAAATCACTGTCTGTATTGCTTGGTGCCGAAGTGGTGTATGGCCAATTCATGCCTGCGGGGCTTATACCTGCGGCATTTGCACAAACCGATACGCCTTTTACTATTGAAGGGAAAGACGGGTTAGTTGTGCTTAACGATAGGCCTATTAATGCAGAAACCCCAGCCCACTTACTGGATGACGACGTAACCCCCGCATCCCGCTTATTTGTGCGCAATAACGGCATTGTGCCTGAAAGCCCTGATCCAAAAACATGGACACTCACCATAGAGGGTGAATCTGCAGCGCAATCTAGAACCTTTACCCTCGATGAATTAAAAGCCCAATTTAAACACTACACCTATCAATTGACATTGGAGTGTGGGGGCAACGGGCGCGCCGAGTTTTCCCCTGCTGCCACGGGGAATCAGTGGACCACAGGTGCAGTGGGTTGCCCTTCTTGGACAGGCGTACGCCTAAAAGACGTACTTAATGCTGTGGGCGTGAAAGACGATGCCGTCTACATAGGCTATTACGGAGACGACCAACATTTAAGTCGAACCCCTGGTAAAGCCGCCATTTCTCGCGGCGTGCCCATGAGTAAAGCGATGGAAGATGAATCGTTAATTGCCTGGGCCATGAACGATGCGCCCCTGCCATTAATGAACGGCTATCCATTGCGCTTAGTGTTTGGTGGTTGGCCGGCGTCGACCTCAGGCAAGTGGTTGAAAAAAATTGTCATACGGAACCAAGTTCACGACGGCGCAAAAATGCTTGGCAAAGCCTACCGTACGCCATGTAAACCCGTTGCGCCGGGAACCAAAGTGGCCGATGAAGACATGTGTATTATTGAAGCTATGCCGGTGAAATCCCTTATCACATATCCTCAATCTGGCACTGCACACGCATTATCTTCGCCTCTTGAAGTGCGCGGTCACGCATGGTGTGGCAGTGCAAGCGTAGAAAAAGTGTATACCTCCATTGATTTTGGCCAGACCTGGCAACAAGCAAGGTTAACTCGCCCCAAAAACCGCCATGCCTGGCAACACTTTAAAACCACCGTGACTTTTCCTCAGGCAGGCTACTACGAAGTGTGGGCAAAGGCGGAAGATGAAAACGGACGGGCACAACCTATGGTGCTGCCAGGGTGGAACCCTAAAGGGTATTTAAACAATGCCTGTCATCGTATAGCAGTAAGCGTAACGGCCTAACAACACAATAAGTGGAGCTATCTCATGCGTAATTGTCGTTTACTGATTGCCTTGCTAATGGGGTTAGCGGCGTCTGAATTGGCTATGGCTCAAAAAAGCCCGACGCCCCACACCACGCGTCAACCTAAAGTAGACCCGCAATCTGGCCTAGTGATAGCAGAAGGTTACAATATGGTCGCTGCGCATTGCAGTGCATGCCACTCGCCGTCGCTCATTACACAAAATGCCATGAGCCGTGAGCGTTGGCTAGAAACCATTCGCTGGATGCAAGACACACAAAAGCTTTGGCCGTTAGGTGACGCAGAACCTACCATTCTTGATTACCTTGCTACCTGGTACGGCCCTAAAACGCAATCCAGAAGGCCTCCTCTTGCCCCACATTTGATGCCGAAACCCTAACCACAGTTTTGTGTCGGGCGACGCTATTACAAGTCACCTTTCTAGCAACGCGCAGGTCCTATACAGTTAGGCCCTTAAAGTTTAAGTTCAGACAGACTTGTAAAGTCATCAGGACGACGGTTTCCTTCCCAGATAAGTTTTCGTTCGTCATTGTTTATTGGGTGTTCATTAATGCTGGCAATACGCCGTTGCATTAATCCCTCAGAGTTAAACTCCCAATTTTCATTGCCGTAGGCACGAAACCATTGCCTGGTTTCATTCTGATACTCATAGGCAAAACGCACAGCAATTCGGTTGTTGGTGTGCGCCCAATATTCTTTCACTAATTTGTAATTAAGCTCACGAGCCCATTTTCGGGTTAAAAAATCCTCAATCTCTGCAGTACCTTTAATGAATTCAGCCCTATTTCGCCATTGGCAGTCTCCGGTATAGGCAGCAGACACACGCGCTGGAGAGCGGCTATTCCACCCATCCTCAGCTAAACGAATTTTTTCAATGGCGGTTTCTTTGGTAAAAGGGGGAAGCGGTGGTCTCATCAATTTATCCTGCAGAATTTAGGTTGCGGTAAGTATGATGGCTTGCGTGAATTAAATAATTACCATATTTTGAAATTTATAATTTCACTATATGAAATAATATGAATGTAAGACAAGGGGTAATAAAAAGGGGGCGTGGTGGATAGAATTCAAGCCATGACGGTGTTTGCCGAAGTTGCAAAACTGGGCAGCTTTGTAAGTGCGGCTGAACAACTCTCTATGTCAGCACCAGCGGTAACCCGCGCTATTGCCATGCTAGAAACGCAGCTAAATACGCGGTTATTCCATCGCACTACCCGTCGCATTAGGTTAACAGAAGCAGGGCAACAGTACCTGAGTGACGTTAAACGTATACTCGCTGATATTGCCCAAAGTGAAGCCGCTATTGCCGGCGTACAATTACTACCCAAAGGCACACTACGTGTTACGGCGCCCGTATTGTTTGGCGAGCTTTATGTCACCCCAATTATCGTAGATTTTTTGCGAGATTTTCCCGAAGTCAACGTACATGGCTACATGAACGACAATGTGGTTGATTTAATTGATACGAATATCGATGTGGCTATTCGCATTAGTAAACCCAAAGATTCTGGGCTGTACGCTACTTCTGTTGGCCACGTGCAAAAAGTAACCGTCGCCTCGCCAGATTATTTAGCTCACGCACCTAAATTAACAACTCCAGAAGACTTGAAGCAACATACTTTGCTGTACCCTAGCGACTTTACCGAACCACCTGTGTGGAACTTCAAGCGAAATGGAAAAACAGTTGCTATTCGACTACAACCTAGGTTTGAGTGTAACCAAAATCGCTCAACCATTCGCGCAGCAAAAGCAGGGTTAGGAATCACACGCCTAATGTCTTATCAAGTGGCTGACGCCATAGAAAGCGGTGAGTTAGTCAACGTGCTAGAAGAGTACAACGATATTAAGTTGCCGATACAGGTGGTTAGCCTTGAGGGACGACAAAACTTAGAAAAAGTAAAAAAGTTTGTGCACTATGTGAAAAACGCACTCGCAAAAGATACGTATTTAAACCCCTGAACTGTCAGTACTTTTTAATTTTAGTCAGCTCATAGGGTTCAACACAAATAATGGGGTCAGAGTTAATTACCGTGAGCGTATGCTCGCAAAAAGTACTCTGACCCCATTAATTTAAGACTCATTTGAGCCTCGCCACTCACATCAGTGGTACTTAACATCGTTAATATCCTTATCAACATAAGACTCTTTGAGGCATCATCCTGATGCCCTTAATTACAATTTCATTTTAACACATTTTGAAAGATTCGATCATAATCCATTGTTTTTATTAACTTTAAAGTAATATAAACAAGCTAAAAGCAAACTTTTTAAGTTGTTTTTTGTTGTTTATGAAGGGGATGGAGGAACTGAAAAAAAATAAAATTTTTCTTCATGACTAAAAAATTATATTGCTTTTAAGCTGATTGAATTCGTCTTATCCAGACTGATTTCTAGTGGGAGGTTATGCGTTAGTCACAATGTGTGTCATCAAACTTACGCTGGGTACGCAACCAGAAGTCGTGAGACATGCCTGTGGTATCTGCAAGCTTTTTGGCGAAGTCTAAGTTAACACTCACCGTTCCTTGTAGAAATTCGTTGAAAAAGGTTTCTGTAATACCTAATCGATTGATTATATCTTCTCTACTAACACCATTAGCATTACTTTTGAGTAAAAATAAATGGACGAAAAACACCGATGGGTGGAGCGAGCCCTTGTAATGGGGAACACTGACGAAACCTTCCTTAGTAAAATCATCAAGAGATATTACGCCCTCAACTAGAGCATCAATGTCTAATCGCTCATTATTTTTCAAAGGTATTCCTCCAACAGCTTGCGTTATGTTTCATTTACTAATTTAGCTAATTTTGCTAGATTAGCTAAATTAGCAGATTGCTACTTAACAATAATGAAATCAATAATTTTCGCATCAATCAAAAAAGCTCTAAATGACGCTCCTCGTAATCAATATATGGCTGAACTTCATCTTCAAGTTCTAAAGTATGCAGATCAATTAGAGGACATTACAGCTAAAGAGTTCTGTGAGAGCGTTGAACTAAAACCTAGTTATGGTACGGAGTTTAGCAAAATGAGGAATTTAATTCCTCGTCTGAAAAAAGCAGGCTTAAAGGTAGATAAAATTTAATGGATGAAAAACGTAATAAAGCCACTAGAACCTTAAAGGCTGTCGATTTCTTCTGTGGTGGTGGAGGAATGAGTTATGGAATGCAGACGGCTGGAGTAAAAGTAATCGCAGGTATCGATTATGAACCAGCTTGTGAAAAAACCTATTTAGCAAATATTAAAGATGCCAAATTCATTAATTGTGATGTTTTCGAATTAAATGAGAAAAAGTTAGCTAAAGATTTAAAATTAAAGCGTAATGACAAAGACTTAATTTTAATCGGATGTAGCCCTTGTCAGTACTGGAGCATAATAAATACGGACAAGAAAAAGTCTGAACAATCTAAAAGTCTTCTAGTTGAATTTGAGCGTTTTGTTAAGTTCTTACGCCCAGGTTATGTGGTTGTAGAAAATGTTCCTGGTGTACTTAGAAGAAAAAAAGAAAGCGGTTTAGAGAATTTCATTCAATGGCTAGAGGAAGACGGCTATGTTGTTCATTTTGAGATTCATAACACAAATGATTTTGGAGTACCGCAAAATAGAAGAAGATTTACACTTATAGCGAGTAGAGTTGGCAATCAAGAGGTGGCGCCTAAAGTATGCTCAAATAAGCTCAATGTTTCAGATGTTATTGGCGAAGCTAATGGATTTCCTAAAGTGGAAGCTGGGCATGTAGATAACTCTAGCTTCAAGCACAGTGTTGCTAAAATCACACCGAAAACTCTTAAAAGACTTAAAATGGTCAAAAAGAATGGTGGGGATAGACTGGGATTTGCTGATGACCCAGAACTACAGCTACCTTGCTTTGTAGGAAAAGATAATTCTTTTAAAGATACATTCGGTCGTCTGTGGTGGGATAAACCATCGCCTACTATAACGACCAAGTTTTTCAGTGTTTCAAATGGTAGATTTGTTCACCCGGAAGAAAATCGAGCTTTATCGTTAAGGGAGGGGGCAACGTTACAGTCATTTCCTAAATCATTTGAATTTCACGGCACCAGTATGGAAGCAATAGCCAGACAAATAGGTAATGCGGTCCCACCAGAATATTCAAGGAGAATCGCGCTAGCGATTATAGAGAACAGCAATGGCAAACTTTAAAACACGAGCAAGAGCACTAGATTTATTAGGCAGGCAGCAAATTGCGGGTATACCAACAGCAATAAATGAGTTACTTAAAAACGCTCACGATGCATATGCAGATAATGTTGATATTGATTATTTCCGAATAAATGATCTTTTTGTGTTGAGAGATGATGGCGTAGGTATGTCAAAAGAGGACTTTGAAACTCGCTGGCTTACACTTGGCACTGAATCCAAAGTGATACACAGAAAATCAAGTCCACCACCAATTGATCCCTCTAAACCCAAGCGGGTTGCAATGGGAGAAAAAGGCATAGGACGATTAGCTATTGCTTCAATCGGTAAACAAGTATTAATAGTTACCAAGGCTAAGAACCAGGAAGAAATCACAGCCGCCTTAATAAATTGGCAAATTTTTGAGCTGCCCGGTCTAAATTTAGAAGATATTGTTATTCCAATAAGAACGCTTACAGAGTTACCTAATAAATTAACAATAGATTCAATGAAAGAGGAATTGATAGAGTCTATCGACAAGCTTCTAGCACAAGACGATATCACTGATACTGAATATACAAATATAGAATCAACAATAAAAGCGTTTAACGCTGTCCCATCTGACCTACATCATAAACTGAACCGCAGCAATGATCTTAAGGATTACCAGTCTAGTGGAACCTATTTTTTTGTGTCTCCTGTAGATGAAACACTGAAATTTGATTTAGATGGTTCATCCGTTGGTAAAGAAGCCACCAAAATAGAAAAAATGCTCATGGGTTTTCACAATACAATGACCCCTGACCACCCTCAACCAATTTTAGATATCATTTTTAGAGATTACAGGGTAAGTGACGGCACTTACGTCGATGTTATAGACAAAGAACAATTCTTCACAGTAGATGACTTCGAAGTTGCTGATCACCACTTTAAAGGCCATTTCGATGAATTCGGTCAGTTCAAGGGCACTATTAAGGTTTACCAAGAAAAAACATATGAACATATAGTAAATTGGACTGGTAACAACTTTAACAAAACTAGCTGTGGTCCATTTGAAATAAATCTAGCTTATGTTCAAGGCAAAAAGAATCAGACTATCTTGAATAACGAGGATTTTGCGAGGATCATTGCGAAAGCGGATAAATTTGGAGGCCTGTATGTATACAAAGATAATATACGTATCCTTCCGTACGGTAATTCCGATGTTGATTATTTAGACGTTGAAAAAAGAAGATCGAAGCATGCTGGTTCCGCATTTTTTTCTTATCGTAGAATGTTCGGTGTCATCAATCTTAAACAGGAAGATAACTTTAAACTTAAAGAAAAAGCTGGGCGAGAAGGTTTCATTGAAGATTTAGCGTACCGCCAATTCAGAAATATACTTATAAATTTTCTCACTCAACTGGCAACAGACTTTTTCCGAGAAGATACAAATGCGAGCCCTAAAGCAGAAGTTTGGGCCAACAAAAGAGCAGAAATAGAGGCTTCGCATAAAGCCCTAGAAAAGCAGAATAAGAGGGCTAGAGCGAAAAAAGAGCGATTTGAAAAAGCCTTAAATAAATTTTTCTCTGATAACCAAGCAGGTCTTATTGAACAAGAAGTTGGAACTATTTTTACAGAAGCTGCTCAAGGGTTTAATACTATATATTCTATTAAAGATCATGATCTGGCTAGTCAAAAGATAATAGATACTGAATCAGAAACCAGACAAAAGCTTAATGATTACAGAAAGTCTATTATTGTTCCAACACCAAGAGGTTTCCTTGTGAGAGGCGAACTAAAATCAGACTATGAAGCTTATCTCAGTGAATTTGATTTATTAGAAGAAAATTTATTCTCTAAAACAATAAAAAAAATTGATGAACTAGTTGATGAAACAGTTAAGAAGTTACAAATATCTATCAGTAAAAGAAAACGTTTAGAAAAAGCTGTTGATTTTATTTCGCAAGAAGCAAAAGCAATCAATGCTCTTAAAAAGAATACAGCCACAGAGTCAGCCAATGAGATAACAAAAAGAGTAAAAGAGCTAACTACAGAGCTGATGGTAGACCTAGACGACCAAATTAGACAAGTAAAAGATAGATTTAAAACTATATCAATTGATAATGAAGCTGATATTGATTTAGTTGCAAAACGAAAAGAGTTATCGGATGAAATAACCTCAGTAAGTGAGAGAAATACAAATATATTAGATACCATAATTAGGCAACTAGAAGGTATCTATTGGGAAAAAGATGAAGATAATAATTATATAACAAACGAGCAAATAACGAGTGCTTTAGGCGAAGAATTAGAAGAGCTTAAAGAAAAAATACATGCGGATGTAGAATTAAGTCAATTAGGCTTAGCTGTAAGTATTATTCATCATGAGTTTAACAGCACAGTTAGATCTGTTCGCTCTAGCTTGAAAGATTTAAAGGCCTGGTCTGATGTAAATCAAGACTTAGAAGGTGTTTACAAGAATATAAAAATCAATTTCGAGCACCTCGATGGATACTTGAATTTGTTCACGCCACTAAACAGAAGACTTTCACGCAAATCCGAGAACATAAAACTGCTCGAAATAAAAGCTTTCCTAAAAGACTTATTTGGCAGTAGATTTGCGCGACATGAAATCGCTTTTAATCATACAAACGGCTTTGCAAAAGGCAGCATAAATGGCTACCGCTCTTCTTTTTATCCTGTGTTTGTTAACTTAATTGACAATGCTATCCATTGGTTAAATGAAAGTGGCATTTCTAATAAAACTATTAGACTCCACGCTGAAGATGATGGGTCAGTGTATGTTTCAAACAATGGGTTAGAAATCCCTCAACAAGACAAAAACAAAATTTTTCAATTAGGATTCAGTCGAAAAGAAAATGGACGAGGTATGGGCCTGCATATAAGTAACGAAGTTCTAGAAACTGCGGGTTACAAGTTGTTATTAGTTGAGCCAAGAAAGAATGCCACTGTAACGTTTAAAATAGCTAAAATGGACTAAGAATAATGAGTTTCAGGGATAAATCTAACGAAATTGCAAATGAATTCCTACAGACTGTAGTATTTCTCGACGACAAAGCGTACGGCACAACTGACCAAGCAGATATAAATCATGACTTTGATGTGAAATCAGTAGTTAAGTCGTTTGCTCAAAACAAGAAAGTTTGTTCTGTTTTCCAACCAGAAGTTGAGAATGACATACACCTTTTTACAGAAATAGCTCAAAAAGCGGATGTAGTTGTTCTTGATTGGCGAATTATAATTGATCTAGATGATAATGATGAGCTCGATGATGAAGATGACGCAGAAGTTAACGATCCGAATGGTCATTACACAAAGCAAATAATTAATAAGTTATTGGAATCAAAGAGCAGTCAAAATAGCTTAAAGTTAATTGTCATTTACACTGGAAACCCTGAACTACAGGAAATAGCAGCTAGTATATTACAAAGCTTGCAGAGCGCAGGTATTGAAGGGTTTTCGATCAATCAAGATGACGAATGCAGCATTAGTTCTCATAGTTGTAAAATATTAGTTCGAGCTAAGTCAAATGGAGGTCACAACCGTGGACAGCATGCCCCAGAGCTAATAGAAAAGTCAGTTACTTACGAAGAACTTCCTGAATTTATTAACTCTGAATTCGCAGAAATGACCAACGGCTTGTTATCAAACTTTGCTTTAAAAGCTTTGACAGCTATAAGAGAGAATAGCTTTCAAATTATAAATGTTTTCTCAAAAAATCTTGATTACGCCTATTTGGCAAATCAGTCTCTATTAATTAACAACCATGACGCCAATGAATTATTAGTTGACCTTATAGGTGATACATTTGTCTCAATATTACGTGCAAATGATGCTAACAGCTTACTAAATTCAGAGCTTATTAGCATATGGCTGGAGGATAACTTACAAGCTCAAGAGCAGCCTTGCAGATCCAACTCTGGTGAACTTGAAGAGAAAACTTTCTCTGTATCAGTACAAAATGCTCTGGATTTATTGAGCTCATGTAGTGATGTTGAAAAAAAATTTGTTAATACTTTAGGTGAATTGAAAAATCTGTCCAAGGGTAATGTTAAGAAAAATTATAAAGTATATGCTTTTGATATTTTCTCTGATTCTGAAAGAAATGGTTCACACCAAGAATATGCAAAACTGTGTCAACATAAGAACATAATTCATAACCAAGGTTATATACCTTTTCTAAGTTTGGGTACCGTCGTCAAAAGTACTCATGATGGGAAGTTTTTTGTTTGTATCCAACAACGTTGTGATTCTGTAAGAATCGCGAATGGTGATGGAGATGAACGGAGGTTTCTGTTCATCTCATTGGATTTAGTTGAGGATGATAGACCATTTGATTTCATTACACCAAAAGATGAAAGACTGTACTTAAATCGTAAGACCTATGACTTAAAGACAATTAAGTTTTTAGCTTCTGATGATGGCTCGGTAAGAGCGGAAAGAGCTCAAGACACCCTTATATTCAAACAGTTTCATCAAATGGAGGATGGAATAGAGAGTTTTGAATATTTATTTGAACTAAAAGAGCTTTATGCTCAAAGGATCGTAGATGATTACAGCTCTGGTTTATCTCGTGTAGGTTTGGATGAGCCCGAATGGGTTAGACTAAGCAAAAGGTAATATTCTAAAAACTTAATTTAAAACGGTCACTAAATGTGACCGTTTTGTTTCGTACTCTAAAACTGTAGCGAACTTATAAGTTTCTGACTTTAATATTTGTTGCGAACATTAAACACTGTTTCGATCATTATTTAACGTGCACATTGTCGTTACCAGTTACAAATCACTCCACCGTAACACTTTTTGCGAGGTTTCTTGGCTGATCCACATCCGTCCCTTTAATTAACGCGACGTAGTAAGACAACAGCTGTAGCGGCAGTGTGTATACAATGGGCGCAATAGGCGCATCACAGTGTGGTACGTCGATAACGCGCATGGTCTCATCGCCCGCAAAACGGGCATCTTTGTCGGCAAATACGTACATGATGCCGCCCCGCGCCCGCACCTCTTCCACATTCGATTTTAGCTTTTCCAGTAGCTCGTTGTTCGGCGCTACCACAATAACCGGCATTTCTTCATCGATAAGGGCTAACGGGCCATGTTTAAGTTCACCAGAAGCGTAAGCTTCAGCATGAATGTAAGAAATTTCTTTAAGCTTAAGGGCGCCTTCCATAGCAATGGGGTACTGATCGCCGCGACCTAGAAACAGGCTGTGGTGTTTGTCGGCAAATTCTTCGGCTAAGTCTTCTATGCCTTGCGTGATGGTGAGCGTTTCTTCTAATTTTGCGGGCAAGCTGTGCAACGCACTAACAATGTCTTGCTTGTCTTGTGCGGCCATGCCGTTGTATTCACCTAGCGCCAGTGTCAACATTAAAAAAGCCGTTAACTGAGTGGTGAACGCTTTGGTTGACGCAACACCAATTTCAGCACCCGCCTGTGTCATAAAGGCTAAATCTGACTCGCGAACTAAGGAAGAACCTGGCACGTTGCAAATCGCCAAACTGGCGTTGTAACCTAGCTCTTTGGCTAACCTTAACGCGGCTAACGTATCGGCGGTTTCGCCCGACTGCGAAATAGTAATCAGTAGGCTGTCAGCATGCACAACCGATTTGCGGTAGCGAAATTCTGAAGCAATTTCTACATTGCACGACACATTGGCATATTGCTCTAGCCAATACCGCGCGGTCATGCCAGCATGATAACTTGTACCACAGGCCACAATTTGCACATGCTTAACCTTAGACAATATGGCATCAGCTTCTTTACCAAAGGCATCACGGGTTAGCCCACTTTCCCCCAGTCTGTCTTTTAGTGTATTGCGTACAACTACCGGCTGTTCGTGAATTTCTTTAAGCATGTAATGGCGATACATGCCCTTATCACCAGCGTCGTGCTCTACATTCGACTCTATGACTTCTCGCTCTACAGGACACCCGTCTTTATCAAAAATCGCCACGCTTCTTCGGGTAATTTCAGCCACATCGCCTTCTTCTAAGAAGATAAAGCGGCGGGTTACAGGCAATAGTGCCATTTGGTCAGAGGCAATAAAGTTTTCACCTAACCCTAAGCCAATCACAAGGGGGCTGCCTGAACGCGCGACCACAACACGGCTGGGGTCTTCTTTGTCCATGATAACGGTACCGTATGCACCGTGGAATTCTTTCACCGCGCTTTGTACCGCACTCAATAGTGTTTCACCGGTTTTTAACGCCTCGTGCACTGTGTGGGCAATGGTTTCAGTGTCGGTATCGCTGCCAAACACGTAGCCTTTTTCTTTCAGGGCATTACGTAATTTCTCGTAATTTTCAATAATACCGTTGTGAACCACGGCTACGCGCTCATTAGAAAAATGGGGATGTGCGTTGGTTTCTGTTACGCCGCCATGGGTAGCCCACCGTGTGTGCGCAATACCCGTTGTACCTAATGCTTCGCCCTCGGCCACCGCATCGGCTAACTCTTGCACCTTACCTGTTCGGCGAATGCGAGTTAAGATGCCATCGTTTTGCAATAGGGCAACACCAGCAGAATCGTAGCCGCGATACTCAAGTCGTTTTAACCCTTCTAGCAGAATTTCAACTACATTACGTTCGGCAACAGCGCCAACAATTCCACACATAATTATTCTCCACTTGGCGCAGCAATTAATACCGTCACGCCCTGATTTTCAATTTTGAGTTTGTCTTGATTGCTAATACCGTCATCGGTGATCAACACAGAAATTTGTTCCCAACCTAATTCTAAATTCGGCATTTTATGGGTGAGTTTTTTCGAGCTGGCGAGTATAACAACCTTACTGGCAGCCGCCGCCATTGCGCGAGTGACGCCAATGAGCTCATTAAATGTTGTGGTGCCTCGATTGACATCAATGCCTGCTGCGCCAATAAATGCAATGTCAAAACTATAGGCGCTAACCAGCTGTTCAGCCATAGCGCCTTGAAAAGACTGCGATTGGCCATCCCACGTACCGCCCACCATCAACACTGTGGGCTCTTTTTCACTTTGGGTTAAAAAGTTCGCCGTAGAAAGCGTATTGGTCATAACGACTAAGTCATTTATCTGTGTCAAATAGGGCAACACAGTGGCGGTAGTAGAGCCACAATCGATAACAAGCTTGGTACCAGGCTTAACTAATTCGGCAGCCTGCTTACCTATTACGCTTGTTTTTGGGTTTTCTGTTGGCTGTGGTGGTGCGCTTCTATGAAAGCCTTTAGCCGCTGAAGTGTCGGTACTCGGGGAGGGCACGGGCACTGCTCCACCAAACTGGCGAATGAGAACACCTAGCTGCGCGAGGGCAGCTAGGTCTTTTCGAATGGTCACTTCAGAGGTATTAAATTGCGCAGCCAGCTCTTCAACCTGAGTTTGACCCTTTGCATTTACCCACGCCACTATTTTCTGGCGACGTTACTCGACTGACTTGCTGCTCTTCAACGCACCCTCGATATTTATTTTTACTTTCAAAACGAAAGATATAAGTTTTAAACTGAAAGCATCGTAAGTTAAAATGAAACTTTGATCAAGGGCGCTGTTTAAATATACGTCAGTGTTTTACCTGTTTCACTGGCCTTTATCGCCAGTTCCATCACCCGTATAACTGGGATAACGGTGCTGGTATCAGCGGGTGAACGCTCTGCATGCTCAATAGCATGAGCAAGCCGAGTGAAAAAAGTAAGGTATTCACCTTTTTGGGTAGGAATAGTCTGTTCCACCACGTCACCGCTTTCATTGACTAGCGCTAATACGCCATCCTGTGTGGGTTCTGAGGTCGCCCAACTTGCATCGTCAAAAGGAAGGCCAGCACGTAATTGGTTTTCCTGAGGATCTAAATGGAATTTACGGAAGCTGCCTTTAGTGCCCTGTAAATCATATCGCAGGGTGGTGCCCGCCTGAAAAGCGCTACTGCCTAGCTTAATCATTTTGTCAGTGTAATGAAGTGTTATGTCGAAGGTATCATCTGATTGTCCACCTTCTCGTAAGGTAAGTATGTTTGCAGACACTGCCTCTGGCTGGCCAAACAATTGTAGTGCTTGATCGATCAAATGCGGGCCCAAATCCCAGAAGATACCACTTCCGGGGCCTGCATTTTCTCGCCATCTATTCCTTGGTACAGGACGAAATCGGTCGAAACGACTGTCCAATCGTTTAATGTCGCCAAGGGTACCTTCCTTGATTAATGCTGCCAGTGTAAGAAAATCGCCATCAAAGCGTCGGTTTTGGTAAACACACAGTTGTTTACGCTGTGCGTTAGCCAGTGCAACGAGTTCGGTGGCGTCTTGGCTACTTAAGGTGAAAGGCTTTTCTACTAACACGTGACAACTATGTTCTAACGCTATTTTAGCTTGAGGCGCATGAAGATGATTAGGGGTAGTGATCACAACTAAATCCACGTCATGAATTTTAAGCGCCTCTTCTAGTGAAGCGTACACTTCTGCGTGAGGTAAAACCGCTTTAACCGCGTCTGGCTTAGAAGAGATAACCACATCAACAGAAAACTGTGGCAAATAATTCAAAAAGGGTAAATGAAAAGTGGTGGCGGAGAATCCAAAGCCAACCAATAAGGTAGAAATCATTTCAAGAGCCTATGTTAATTGGAGACCATTTTGTAAGTGAGTATACACTATCAATATACCGCAAGGATGTAAAAGCAAGAAGGCTAAGTAGGTTGAAGGAGAATAGATAAGAGGCCTAAAAGAAAGAAAAGCGAAACCAGCACAGCTTCGCTTTGGTGTATTTGCCACTCTATTAGAAATAGCCTGACTTTACTTCTTAGTTGGGCGAGGCCAATTTGCAATATTGCGCTGCTTGCCGCGGGCAACCGCAAGCGCATTTTCATCAACCTTCGAGGTTATTACTGACCCAGCTCCAACCGTGGCGTTATCGCCAATGGTGACAGGCGCCACCAGCGATGAGTTTGACCCAATAAATGCATTTTGCCCAATGGTCGTTTTAGATTTATTAACCCCATCGTAATTACAGGTAATCGTCCCCGCTCCAATATTGGCGTTAGCCCCTACGGTGGCATCACCCAAATAGGTCAGATGGTTGGCTTTGGCCCCTTCGCCAAGCACGGCTTTCTTCATCTCAACGAAGTTACCCACCTTCGCTTTGGCGTGCATTACCGCACCAGGACGTAGGCGAGCATATGGCCCTACTGTGCAGTACTCACCCACAAGCGCTTCTTCAATAATTGAATTGGCTTCTATTACCGTATTATCGGCAATTTCGCAGTTGCGTAAAATACAGTGAGCACCAATTTTTACGTTGTTGCCTAAAATTACCGTCCCTTCAACTATCACGTTGATGTCTATTTCTACGTCTTCACCCGTAGTGAGCTGGCCACGTAAATCGAATCTGTTTGGGTCGGCAAACGTTACGCCATTCATCATTAATTCGTTTGCATGGCGACGTTGTAATGCCCGTTCTAAATGTGCCAGTTGCAGGCGATTGTTAACCCCTTCCACTTCTACAATATCTTGCGGGTGCGCGGCATTGATGCGCTTGCCTTCTTTCGCTGCCATGGCAATAACGTCGGTGAGGTAATACTCACCTTGGGCATTATCGTTACTTAATGCGTTTAACCAGCGTTTCAAATCTTGACCCGACATCATCATCATGCCGGTATTAATTTCTTTTATCTCGCGCTGTGCATCGGAAGCGTCTTTATGTTCAACAATGGCGGTAATATTGTCATTTTCACGAATAATCCTGCCCATGCCCGTTGGGTCGTCAAGTTCAACGGTTAACAACGCCAAATCGCAACGGCTTTTTACCTCAATAAGCTTCGCCAGTGTTTCTTCACGAATAAGAGGGGCATCACCGACTAATACCATAACGTCTTCGTCGTCGCTGATGTGAGGCACCGCTTGTTTTACAGCATGCCCTGTGCCCAACTGTTCTTCCTGCAAGCACCAATTGAGGTTGTCGCCCTGTAATGCCGCTTTCAGCTGCGTTTTACCATGGCCATAAATTAAGTGAATATTGTTTGCATCCAAGGCGTCTACGGTATTGATAATACGCTGCACCATAGGTAAACCTCCTACTTTGTGCAGCACTTTTGGTAATGCAGACTTCATGCGAGTGCCTTTTCCGGCCGCTAATATCACCACTGAAAATGCCATTTCATTCCTTTCACATTGTTCGTATTGGAAACTGGATATAGTGTAACGAAGGATTCCAAAGAATTCAGCGATTCATTTTAATCCTTCGTCCATAAGTCTAACCTACGCTGAACAGCCTAGCAGTTCATTAAAGCAACAGGTATACTCACTCCTTTATTTGTATTCGTTCAGTCAGGCAAGGGAGTATGCGTAGTCTGTGAACACATTTCGAACTCTTCACCGAAGTCTTCTAGTGTTATTTGCTGTTGTGGTCATCGCAATCGTGACACTTGTTCACTTTAGTGTATCTAAAATCGTAGCAGAGCAAAGTCGGGCCCAGCAACAATCACTGTCGCCGGCTATTTCTCTTATTGTCGAACAACTTTTAAAACCCCTTCATACGTCTGAGGCATTAGGCCATTCCACCGAATTAGTGCATTTGATGGACGGTGAAACCTTGGATGAAGACGCCATTTTTGCCAGTTTAACTCGGCTTGAAGAGAAATTTGGCCTGTCTTTCTTTATTGCCAGCGAAACTAGTCGCAAGCTTTATAATTCAGACGGCAGCACGCTTGATTTAATTGAAGGCGAGGTTAGCTGGTATTTTAAGTATCGCGACTACCCGGAAGATGCTGTAGCCGATATTGGTAAATGGGAAGATACCCATTTTTATATCGACATTAAAATTTACGACTTTGACGGAAAATTTCTCGGCTTTTTTGGTATTGGCAAAAGCCTTCGTAGTTTCTTAAGCGTATTTGATAGCTACAAAAAGCAATACGGTTACGATTTCCTTTTTGTCGATGGCAATGGCGATATTATGTTGTCTTCCGACCCCAAATTAATTGCCACTTACTCTGATTTTACGAACCTCTCTGAATTACCTTGGTATGCCAGTTTGCCACTCAGCGTGCGAAACGATCAAGCGCTGAATAATAAGTTGGTGACTATCGATCAGAAAGATTATTTAATCGCCGAGGTAAAGCTAAACCAATTTGGTTGGACGGTATTTCTGTTAAGCCCGTTAGAAGATAGACAAACAGAGATCTCTCAGGCGTTTATTTTCAGCGTCGTCACCTTATTAGTGGTGATATTTTCGCTATTCCTGCTTATCTACAACTTGCTTTACTATTTCCGCCGCGACATGCAGCCTGACATGGTTGTGCGCCATGCGAATAGATTGCCTGACAGAGCGGCCGTTGAGTTGATTTATCAGTCGTTGTTGAAAGAAGAAAAGTCGATAAGCGTTGTACTTGTAAGCTTAGATGACTTCTCCCATATTTCCGACGCATTCGGCCGCAATACTGCCGATGATATACTCGACAAAGTGGCGGGCTATTTGGCGGATAACCTACGAGAGCAGGATGTACTAGGTCGTTGGAGTAGCGAAGAATTTATTGTTTTGCTGCCACAAACTGGCCCTCATGAAGCGTTTGATACAGCACAAGGTTTACGCCACGGCATTGCAACCTTGCCGCCACCAATAGGGCAAAACTCACTGGAACTTACCGCTTCATTCGGTATTTCGTTTACGGCGTCTACCCGCATGTTGAACGAAGTGACTGCCCACGCAGAAGACGCCCTTTATCAAGCTAAACGAGATGGCAGTAACTTAGTTCGCATGCAACTTATTGATTAATGTCATTACGCGTCTTTAACCCGCCGGCGTAATGGCTTTTTCTGTATAGCGTTAACCACACCTGTGGTTAGCGCTACGCCAAACAAAATCATTAAGCCACCAATAATGGTTTGTAACGACAAGTGTTCGCGTAGGAATATAATTCCCCAGATAATGCCAAATAAAGGCACAAGATAGGCAACGGTTATTGCTTTGGCTGGGCCAATATCTGCAATGAGCTTAAAGTAAAGAATGTAAGCAATACCGGTTCCAGCCACCGCCAGTGCAATGGCATTAAACCACGCGTTAAGGCTTGGCATGGTGTCAGGCAAGGTGGCTAACGCAAATGGCGCAAGCATGACAGTGGCCAATGCCTGACTTCCCGTCGCAACCACAAGCGGCTTCACCCCTTGCAGCCATTTTTTCATCATGCTGGCCGCCAAGCCATAGCCCATGGTAGCCAGCAAGGCGGTAACGATAGGTAAAAAGCTAATGTCTCCCTCGCCCAACTTCTGTTGGCTTATAATGGCAACTCCAACAAACCCCACCGCCAAGCCAGCAATAGCACTTTTTGTAAGTTTGTCACCTAGCCAAAGCCATGCAAACAAGGCCCCAAACATAGGTGCCGTGGCGTTTAATATGGCATTAACACCCGCTTCTAAATGCAAGCTACTGTAGTTAAACAGCACAAAAGGTACTGCTGTGTTTGCCATACCCACCAAGGCAATCGGCACCCAGTAACGATAGATTTGGCGTACCCCGCCCATAATAATTAATATCGGTAAAAGGACACAGGTTGCCAGTAGCGTACGTATCGCCACCAGCACATAAATACCGAATTCGGGGGCAGCCACGCGCATAAAGATAAATGAACCGCCCCAAATTGCCGCTAGTATCAGCAACGCTACTACATGCTTTATTGCCATAACACGCCCTGTGCTCCCTCTAAATTGAGTAAAAATTGTTTACGACTAAGTCCACCAGCATAACCGGTAAGTGTGTTATTGCTGCCGATAACACGATGGCAGGGCACGACAATGGCTATGGGGTTTTTCCCATTTGCCATGCCCACTGCACGTACGGCTTTAGGGTTTCCTATGGCATTGGCTATGTCGGCATAACTGGCTGTGTCACCGTACTTTATTTCACCTAGCGCTTGCCATACCTGATGCTGAAATGGGGTGCCCTTGGCCGCTAAAGGTAAATCAAACTGCGTCAGTGTACCTGAAAAATACCCGTTTAATTGCTTACAGGCCTCTTGCACAATAGCATTGTGTTGCGCGTTCGCGGTTGGCGCTGAAACAAAGGCAATGGCGGTGACACCACTGTCATTGGCGGTAACTTCAACAATGCCTTGCTCACTTTGAATATGCCCTGCATAAAAATTGCTGGGTTGCTGACGTTGTAGAGCCGATGTCATCGCTTACTTAACTCCCATAATTGTAGGGTGAGATAACTGCGCCAAGGCGCTGCTTTTTCCGCTGAAACCGGATATTTCGCCGCCATTTTTTTAACAATAAGATCGCCCGCTAAATACACATCAGGATCTTTCTCCCCACGCATCTTAATGTAATCTAGTGTCCATTGACCAACACCTTTTATTGCCATAATGGCATCATCCTCTGGGGTGGTACCACTTGGTTGTTGAGCAAAGAGCGACGCAAAAGATATCAGTGCTTGCTTTCGTGCATTAGGCATTCTCAAAAAAGACACATCACTGCTTGCCACCAGCTGCGGCGATGGGAATGCAAAGCCAGGGCATGTAACGGTACCTATGGGTGAATGCAGTTGCTTGGCTAACAAGGAAGCTTGCCCTATGGCCGCTTTTACACTGACTTGTTGCCCCACTATGGCCCTACAACCACTTTCAAATACGTCCCACGTGCCCGGTAAGCGGATACCGTCATCAATAAGAGCTAAAGGTAGCCCAGCACCATGAAGGCTGGCTTTAATCAATTGTGGGTCTGCATGTAAATCCAGTACGCCTTTTATCTTTTCAATAATACTGTGTAGCCCGTCTAACGAAGGCAAGCGCAATTCGACATCAAAGCCATTGGCATGGGCATTATGGGTCGCTTTTATTCGCCCCACTTCCCCCTTCACGCGAATATACCTTTGATAGCTATTATCGCTAACCGCTTCCACGCCCTCAATGGCACGCATCTTTAAAAAGTCTCGGACTTGTGGCCAATTGTACGGGGGAAGATAGGCCAGTCTAAGTGTTACGGTGGGTGCATTGCCCTTTACCGATTTACGCAGTGCTGAGGGCGTTGTTTTACAATACTGCTGCACGGCGCGCTGCAACTGACGAGACGACCCATAGCCAGCACTTAAGGCCACATCATCTACCGTCATTTCGGTTTGCTGCAATAACTGCTTGGCAAACAAAACACGATGTAAACTTTGATATTGCTTTGCCGATAGCCCAAGCCCACTTTGCAGCAGCTTGTTGAGATAGCGTTCACTAATCCCCAATCGCTCCGCTACATGACTGACAGGTTGGGAAGGAATATGGCTTAGCAACGAGATACCCCTTTTTACGGTAGTGGTGACACCCTGCCACGCGAATGAGCTTGGCGCGCTGTCGGGCCGACAGCGCAAACAGGGCCGGTACCCATGATGCAAAGCTTGCGTGGCATGCTCAAAATACTCCACGTTTTTTTCTAGTGGTAACTTCGCTGGGCAGATTGGACGGCAAAATATGCCGGTAGACTTCACTGCCACAAAAAAGCGGCCATCGAAGCGACTGTCTCGGCTTAATCTCGCTTGTGCGTAAACACGCCATTGCTCTTCAGTATCGCTTGCGCTGTTGGCTAACATTTATTGTGCACCTAATTACAAAACGAACAGTATGAAAGAAGTGTATCGCGGTTTTCGTGATGGTGTGCGACAAAATCGGAACTGACTATTATTTGAGGCAAAGTTGATAAACTGATGATGCATACGCATAATGTAGAAAAAATAATAATGCCAGCACCCCCACGGGCGTGCCCCAACTGAGCGAAATCTATGCTGCACACTTTCCGCTACGGGTATCAACGCCTTTTCTCTTTCATGCCTGTGTTTTTCGCCTTATTGTTGATGTGGTTAGCTTTACCTGCGCATGCCGAGAAGTGGTTAGACGATTACGCTAAACACGTTAAGCAACAAGCTAACAAGTATAACGTACCAGGCTATGCCTTTGTTTATTACGAGCAAGGTAAAGTTCCACAAGTATTTGTGTATGGTTATACCCATAAGGGCGGTGAGCGTATTAATGAAAATACGGTATTTAGGCTCGCGTCTGTATCTAAAACATTTACCGCGTTACTCACCGCCAAGCTGGTTGAACAAAACAGGCTAAAGTGGGAAACCCCAATCTCCACACTATTGCCCAATATTTCATTTGAAAAAAATGGCATGCAGTCGTTGCAGCTACAGCATATTGTGGGGCAATCCAGCGGCTTTATTCCCAATGCGTACGATAACCTAATTGAAGCTGATTACTCTCTTGAACGGGTGTTAATGTCCCTCTCGGAACTCACCCCCTTGTGCCGTCCAGGCGAATGTTACACCTATCAAAATGCCTTATTTGGCGCCTTGGAATACTATTTCAGCAATAACAACACCTCGTATTCTAGAGAATTGCAAAACCAGATTTTAACGCCGTTAGGCATGAGTGCGTCTAGTGCAGGTAAAGGCGGCTTATTAGCGTCTGCGTCTTGGGCTCACCCTCACATTGCCATTGCCCGTAATCGCTGGCGAGAAGGCAGAGTAGAAAGCAATTACTACCGTTTCTCACCCGCCGCTGGCGTTAACGCCAGTATTCGCGACATGACCATTTATCTTCAAGCGCTGCGTGGCGAATTCCCTACAGTGATTTCAAAACAGATGATTGAAGAGGTGACAACGCCACGGGTAAGAACGCAGCGAGAAATAAGGCGTAGAGGGTGGCGTGGGCACTTAAATGACGCCCATTATGGTTTAGGTTGGCGGGTTTACGATTTTGATGGCAAGCGCATTAACTATCATGGTGGTTGGGTAAAAGGGTATCGCGCAGATGTTGCCTTTGCACCAGATTACAGCGTAGGGTATGTGATGCTAATGAATGCGGAATCTAACATGATTAACACCACTACCGCCGAGTTTTGGAAACGCTATTTTCAGCAAGCCGAACAACAGTAGTTCAGCTTGCTGTGTTACTTAGATTAAGGCTTAAGGTACGTGTAACCGCTTAAACAATTTTCATAAAAATCAGTCCAGCGTACGCCTTCTCTTGGATTTATGTTTCCACTAGACACGTGTCTGTCAATCAATCGTTTAACGTCTGACGCCATTGCCCGTGGATTGTATTGCATAATATTCAACACATCTTCCACAGACGAACCTTTCACCACTTCTTCAATGTAGAAGTCTTCTGGATCATCATCGTAACTAAAGATATGCACTTCGTTTAGGCGCCCAAACAAATTATGCATGTCTCCCATCACATCTTGGTATGCCCCGGTTAAAAATAGCCCCACATAATAAGGCTCATCTTTACGCAATGGGTGCATAGGCAACACATCGGTAATTTCACGGCCAATGGTGAATTGATCAATTTTACCGTCACTGTCACAGGTAATATCCACCAGTGAACAGTTCACCGACGGCTTCTCGTTCATTCGCGTAAGAGGAACAACCGGCAAAAGTTGGTCTATTGCCCACGTATCCGCCGCCGATTGAAACACCGAGAAGTTACACAGATATTGTGATGACAAGCCATAATCTAGCTCTTGCAGCTCTTCAGGTACGTATTCCTCTTTGCGGTACCATAGCTGTAAACGCCCCATAATGTCCCAATAAAGCGTTTCTATTTTTGCCAATTCTTCTAGGGTAATCACCCGGAGCTTAAAGGCATCCAGCGCCTGCTCTTTATACTGAGACGCATCGTTATACACTTCATGCATGTTAGTTTGACTGTCGAAGGTTTCCGACAACTCACGCATGTTTTTCAAAAAGAAGTGTTCACCTTCTTTTTCGCTTGTATCTATTTGCGCCGAATTCGACTTAATTTCACCGACAATTTCTGTAATAACACAGCTGTGGTGCGCGGTAATCGCCCGCCCACTTTCACTTACCAAATTGGGATGAGGCACGCCTTCTAAGTCGCACATTTCCTTCATGCCGTATACCACATCAGCGACATATTCTTGCATACTGTAGTTACGGGAAGATTCATTGGTGGAATTACTGCCGTCGTAATCGATGCCCAAGCCACCGCCAACATCAACATAATCAAGAGGGAAACCCATTTTATGAAGGTCAGCATATATGCGAGCCCCTTCCGTCATGGCTTCTTTAACTGCACGAATGTCTGTTAGCTGGCTACCAATATGGAAGTGCAACAGTTTTAAACAATGGGCCATACCCTGTTCTTCAAGGTAGCGAGCCGTTTTAATGATTTCAGTAATGGTTAAACCAAACTTCGCTCTTTCGCCGCCAGAACTTTCCCATTTACCTCGGCCTTTAACCGTCATTTTTGCGCGAACGCCAATGATAGGATCAATCTTTAGCTCTTTTGAAATTTTAACCAACAGCAGAAGTTCGCTGTATTTTTCAACCACCACAACCACTTTACGCCCTAGCTTTCTACCTAGTAACGCTAAACGCATAAACTCATCGTCTTTGTAGCCATTTAAGATGGTTAATGAGTCTTCATTGGTATTCATGGCAAGTACAGTAAGAAGTTCGGCTTTTGAACCGGCTTCCAAACCATAGTTAAACGGCTTCCCGGCTTCTACGATTTCTTCCACCACTTCGCGCATTTGGTTAACTTTTACCGGATAAACACCTTGATATACGCCGTTATAATCGGCCTCTTTAATGATGTTCCTAAACGCATTGTTCAAACTCGACACTTGCGAACGCAATATATCGTGAAACCTAACGACCACTGGAAATTGCACGCCTTCTTGACGAATTTCTTCAATCACGGCTTTAAAATCGATGCGGATACTCGGGTCATCGGGCACGGGGGTAACATGAACGTTGCCATTTTCACCAACTTGAAAATAGCCGCCACCCCACTGAGACACGCCATAAACGCGTTCTGCTTCTTCAATGCTCCAATCAGACAATGTTGTTCACCTTGTAAAATGCCCCGAGTTCATGCTCGGAATTAATGCGAAATAGGCGCGTATTATAGACAACACAACCTGCTGTGCTACGTAAAATATCTATGGTCGCGACTAATTTTGTTTATCGACTTGGTTTTGTTGTAACCACTGCGACATGTGCGATACCAGCGGCTCATTTTCTAACACCTTCATATGCGCTAGAAAATCACTGGAACTGTAGGTACGGGTAAGCTTGACATGTTGCTCATTAAAAAATTTATTAGCAATATGATCAACCTTCATCCCCTGTTCTTCTAGCCATACTTCACAGCGCTGGTTACGCCTGTCTAGATGGATAGGGGCTTTAATTCTCTCGGTAATTTCAGAAAAAGGCACAACCCACCCGCGCATATCCACAGCGATATTAAAGGACTTACCTTTTTTAGCATTGAGTTCGTTGGCTAATGCTGAAAGATATTGGATATTGGTCGCCATGTCCCAAACACCACGTAAGGTAATGCAAATCCAATTATCCAGGTTTTCAATTTTGTAAGGCGGTTGATACATCTACGTCAGGTCGCTCTATAGAAGATGGCGAGAAAGCAACGCATTATACTAAAGTTGTAGATGATGTGTGTACATAAAGTGCCCGCAATTTTTGGTCACTTTATCGTCCATGAGGCTTGGTTTACTATAAAAAAAACGCCTGAGAGGAGTTTTATTTATCCTTATCAGGCGCTTAGATTTTCATGCCCACCAAGTTTGATGGTTTAAGGGTTTAGCGCTGCATAACTACCCAGTAAAAGGGATACGTTAATCGTCGCCAAACTCTCGAACAATGCTATTAATGGTGTCTTTCGCATCACCCAATACCATGCGGGTGTTATCTTTAAAGAAAAGTGGGTTGTCTACGCCGGCAAAACCTGCGTTTGCTGAACGCTTTAAAACAAATACGGTTTTAGCACGATACGCTTCAATAACCGGCATACCGTAAATAGGGCTGCCTTTCATTTCTTTTGCCGCAGGGTTAACCACGTCATTCGCACCAATTACAATGGCCACGTCATAGTTTTCCATACGCGGGTTCACATCATCCATTTCGTATAATTGGTCATAGGGCACATCGGCCTCAGCCAATAACACGTTCATATGGCCCGGCATACGCCCAGCAACCGCGTGAATGGCATATTCAACGGTACAGCCATTCTCTTCTAGCAACGATTGCATTTCGCGCACCGCATGCTGAGCTTGTGCTACTGCCATTCCGTAACCAGGGATAACCAATACTGACTGTGCGGCTTCAAGTACATAAAACGCATCCTGCGCAGACAGTACTTTAATCTCACCTTCAATTTTTTCACCTGCTTCAACGGGTTTAGCAAAGCCAGAAAGAAGCACATTCATTAATGAGCGATTCATGGCCTTACACATAATGTTGGTAAGAATAAGTCCTGACGCACCCACCAGCAAACCAGTAACAATCAAAATGGTATTGCCTGTGGCTAAACCTGCTGCCGAGGCTGCAATGCCTGAATAGCTATTTAGTAATGCGATAACCACGGGCATGTCTGCACCGCCGATAGACACAGTGGCCCATAAGCCGAAACTAAGCGCTAGGGCAATGGCACAGTATAACCACACGGTGTTTTGAGGGTCGGTAGTAAACAAATACCCCACCACTATCATGGCAATAATATGTGCAATACTTAACTCTCTTAAGCCAGTGAAAATAACCGCTTTAGACGTCATCTTACCCGAGAGTTTGCCCCATGCGATGACAGAGCCAGAGAAGGTCACGCCACCCACTAAAACAGTGAGAAACAGTGTCACAAAGGTAAATACACCTGTATTTAGCATGGCCAGGTCGCTCATGCCTGAGAGCGCAGCCCAACCTAGTAAAAGCGAAGCCATGCCGCCAAATCCGTTGAACAACGACACCATTTCAGGCATGGCTGTCATCTCTACGGTTTTTGCCTTCCAAGCGCCAAACGCGCCACCGATGACGACGCCGACTACGATCCATTGATAGCTAATAATGTGTTGATCGAGCAGTGTGACAACAACGGCAATAAGCATGCCCACGGCAGAGACAAAGTTGCCCCGTTTGGCCGTATCTGGGTGGCTAAGTAATTTTAGCCCTAGAATAAATAGCGCCGCTGCAACAACGTACGCAAGATTAATTATGGTTGCTATATCGTTCACTTGCGCACTCCCTATTTTTTATCTTTCTTTTTGAACATGCTTAACATGCGGTCGGTAACAAGGTACCCGCCCACCACGTTGATGCTCGCTAAGGCTACTGCGGCAGTGCCCAATACCGTGGTTAACCAAGAATGGTCACCACCCGCTGCTGCTAAAGCGCCCACAAGGGTAATCCCTGAAATTGCATTTGAGCCTGACATTAGCGGCGTGTGCAAAGTCGCGGGGACTTTTCGAATAAGCTCGAAACCTAAGAAGGCAGCAAGTAGCACAATGAAAAGTAGGTAAATGATTTCCATAATTAGGCTCCTTTATATGCGTTTAATAGCATCTCGTTGGTAATTTTACCTTCGTGTGCAATCACGCACCCAGCGAGAATGTCGTCCTCTAAATTCAACGCAAACGTTTTGCTCTCTTCATCAAGGAATTCATCGACAAGGTTGTAAATGTTGTTGGCATACATATCAGTGGCGGCTTTCGCCACAAATTGGCTCCAATTGCCGTTACCAATCACCTTCACACCATTGATTTCAACCGTTTCACCCGCTACAGACCCTTCAACATTGCCGCCTGACGTTGCCGCCATATCCACCACCACACTGCCGGGTTTCATTAAGGCTAAGGTGTCTTTTGATATCAACACGGGAGGCTTGCGGCCAAATAACTGGGCGGTTGTAATCACAATGTCCGAGTTGGCAATCGCATCACGCTGCGCCTCTTGCTGCTTGGCTTTTTGCTCCTCGGTAAGTTCTTTGGCGTAGCCGTCTTTAGTTTGGCCGGTTTCACCGATGTCTATTTTTAAGAACTTACCCCCTAGCGACTCTACCTGTTCAGCCACAACAGCACGGGTATCGTAAGCCAATACATTGGCTCCCAAACGCTTAGCCGTTGCAATCGCCTGTAAGCCCGCTACGCCGGCTCCAATAATAAAAACTTTCGCAGGTTTGATGGTGCCCGACGGCGTCATCATCATGGGTAGGATTGAAGGAAGTTGATTGGCCGCTTGCATCACCATGACATAGCCAGCCAAACTGGCTTGCGAACTTAACGCATCCATCTTTTGTGCCCGTGACGAGCGCGGGATCATTTCTACAGAGATGGCCGTTAACGCCTTTTCTGCAATAGACTCAATTAGCGGTTGTTGAAAGAAGGGGTCAAGATGGCCAACCACAATGGCCCCTTTTTTCATCACCGACAATTGGGCTTCACTTGGCTTGTTCACACTTACAAGCATGTCCGCAGATGATAAAGCATCATTCACGTCATTAATAATGGTTGCACCAGCATCTTCATATTCGTTATCAAGGTAATGAGATAATTCGCCACTTCCCGCTTCAATGTTCACCTCTACGCCCTTTTTACACAGGCGCTGCACACTCGCAGGCGTTACTGCACACCGTCGTTCCACATTTATTTGTGGTGTCGATGTTTTTGATTCATTTAAAACAATGATTTTCACACGCATCTCCTCCCATTCAGGCTCTATGAGAATGACACTGATCGATTGAGATCAAGCCATTTAATTCACTTATTATGAGCATTCTTTTGGTCAATTGAATGCCAGATATACACGTTTACCACGTTCTTTTACGTCGGCCTTCCTGTTATAGAAGGCGAAAAAGTCGGCATTACGGTGGGCAATCTACGTCAAATATAAATCATCAACTAGTATTATTTCGATACGATACATAACTAATATTTATATAGAGGTGGCATGATGTTAACTTAACTCACCCATAAATGCCACCGGTGGCATTTATCTTTATTTATGTTAACATAAGGTATATTTGGTTCGAATACATAGTATGGCGAAGATGGATAGGTACCTGATCCCAAGCGTTTTTCAGGCAATACAATTGTGTGATTTGCTAGCGCAAAATGCAGAAGGGTTAGCGGCGGCCGAAATTGAAAGCGCCTTGTCGCTACCACGTACCTCAGTGTTCAGGTTATTGAGAACGCTGGTCAGTGAGCGGCTTGTAGATAAACGCGGAAAGCGCTATTACTATGGGAATAGAATATATGAAATCAGTGCTTCTAATGCCCAAAGCCAACAGATTCAACAAGCCTTAATTCCCGCTCTAGCGCCGCTAATTGCAAAAACCAATAAAAGTGCCATTTTAAGTATTCCAGGGGGCTCCGCGGTATTTGTAATAGACGTGCTAGATGGTAGCCCCAACCGGGTCTCATCCATTAGGCCAGGCGCCAAACTCCCGCTGTTTGATTCGGCGCCAGGACATATTATGTTGGCCTACCAGAATCAATTTAGTCTGCCTTTCTACACCAGTAAATTAGGTCACTTTGATAAAGCATTAGCTGAAAAGATTAGCCTGTCCACCTGCACGCGAGGCTATGCCGCCGTTTATGATAACGCGCTTGGCACCACCTGTGTATCGGTACCTGTTTTTATCAATCATGGCGAATTAACCGCCATGCTCGCGATTGAAATCCCCGGAAAAGAGGGGTCGACGAAGGCACTGCAATTTTGGAGCGAGAGCTTAAAAGAAGTCGCAACTTTAGCGTTCAACCATCAACTAACCAGCAACTCGGGCCTAACGTGAAAAACATTATCTATCTATTTTTGCTGTTGAATGTAATGGCATGCTCAAGCAGTTTCAGCACCACTGAAACGCCCCTCGCCTTTCCCGGCGCGTTAGGCTTTGGCAAATACACTCAAGGAGGAAATGAAGGGCAAATTGTCGTGGTAAATACACTCGCCGATAACGCTAAAGACCCGATAAAGGGTAGCCTTCGGTGGGCTGTAGAACAGCCTTTCCCGCGCTTAGTGGTTTTCAATGTCTCTGGGGTTATTGTGTTGGAAGATGAGTTAAAAATATCTCACCCTAATATCACTCTTGCCGGTCATACTTCTCCAAATGGCATTGTCGTAACAGGGGCCAGCACCACCGTAAAAACCCATCAAGTCATTATTCGGCACATGCGATTCCGGCCGGGTCATTTGATGAAAGAAGGTGATGCTCTCACGGTGCGAAACTCCAGCGATGTCATTATCGATCACTGTTCGTTAAGTTGGTCCAATGACGAGGTAGGGTCTTTTTATAATAATCAGCGATTTACACTTCAACACTCAATATTATCAGAAAGTTTAAACAATGCAGGGCACCATAAAGGGAGCCACGGGTATGGCGGAATATGGGGGGGCGCGAATGCTAGCTTTACCAGAAACCTGTTGGTGAGTCATACCAGCAGAAATCCTAGAATTAACGGTTGGCGCTTAAACGCTCCCTATGAGCAGGCACGTGAATTCGTTGAAATCACCAATAATGTGATTGCGAACTGGGGAAGCAACAGCATCTATGGCGGGGAGAACGGGAAGGCTAATATTATCAACAACTTATTTATTCCTGGCCCCGCCTCTCGCAACCTCTGGTTTTATCAATTATGGTACGAAAAAGCCCCGCTCACCCGAGTATTCCTTCAGGGTAATCACATGAAAGGCCACCCTAAGCTTCGCGAAAAAAACCAATTGGGTGTGGTGGTAAAAAATGAAAGAAAACACTCTAAAGGGTGGCACAAAGCGCTAAACATCCATATTGCAAAACAGAAAATTCCACACTTAGAAACTGAAACCGCCTTATTGCCGCTGCCAACGAATGAGGTTTGGTCAACATTAATTGAAAACAAAGACGTGGGCGCTAACCTTAGCCGCAGCGGACTGAGAGCGGACATGGTAGATGAACGGATATTCACCTCTATAGAAACCCAGCACTACGGCAATAGTAACGGGATTATTGACAGTGAAACCCAGGTTATTAACTGGGAAGATTATAAAAAATCCCTCGATAGCCAGAAGGCTATTAGTTCAACTTCTCTCTCGCCGGAGGCATGGAGAGCCTTAGCCCTACGCTAGTCCAAAACTTCAATAAATATTCACATATAAACTTTAGGTTAAAAACTCGTTAAAATAGTGTGCATTATGTAAAGACTGAGCCATAATGCCACCGGTGGCACAACTGCGGTGTGGATAGTCTGTGCTAATAATAAAACTAAAGGAGTGCTCAGCATGCACATGTTTAAATGGACAGCATTAGCGCTGTCTGTATCGGCAGCATTTGCAACGATGGCGCAAACAGCCAACCCTATACCTAATACAACCCCACAAGAAAACACCACTCAACCGCAAGAAGGAGACGAACAAGACATAGAAATTGTAGAAGTTAAAGGTGTAAAACAAGCCGACTTAAAAGCCCGTGATTTAGAGCGCATGAAAGACGGTTTCAGTTCTGTTATTTCAACAGATGACTTGGGTAATTTTGTCGATCAAAACGTGGCTGAATCGTTACGTCGTTTACCTGGGGTAACACTTCAACGGTCTGAAGGCGAAGGAAAGTTCGTCACTGTGAGGGGTTTAGGCCCAAGTTTTGTCTCTGTAAACATGAACGGTGCGCAAATGTCTGGCGCAGGTGAGGAGCGTAAAGTTGGCTTAGATGCGCTACCAGCAGATTTATTGGGCACCATTGAAGTACTGAAAACACTGACGCCAGATCAAAACCTTAACTCCATTGGCGGCACCGTCAATGTAAAAGCCATTTCGGCTTTTGACCGTGGTAAAAATACGCTAAAAATTAGAGCTCAAGATGCGTATTCGCAAAAGCGAGGAGCTCACTCGCCCAAATTCAGTTTAGATGGCACGCAATTCTTTCTCGACGATACCTTCGGTATTGGATTTGCCATATCTCATGAAGAGCGAAAAACCCTTATTGATGAAACCCGTCATCACAGCACAAATGAAATGAAGTTTTATAAAGCAGACTTAGGTAAAACGGATGACGAAATTGCTGCCGGCGACGAAATTTTAGCACCAGCCCAATTGGAGTATAGAAGGGAAGTAGCGGGACGAACCCGCCAAGCTGCCGCGCTCAATTTAGAATACAAGCCCAATGCGGATAGCTACTATTACGCTAAGGGCACCTACACACAATTTGAAGACGACGATCTCGCGCAGCGTGAATTCTACGATTTTCAGGATGCAGGTTCGGTAGGCAACAGTGAAATTGTCTATGTGAACAGTCAAACCAAGGAATTCATATTAAGCGATATCGATGTATTCCATCAGCACTTTATCCAAGAAAGTGAAAACAAGACGACTACCTTTAGCCTAGGTGGCGAAAATCGCATTGCGGAGCGCTTTGTGCTTGACTATGAGTTTGCGCAATCTCGCTCAGAAGAAGACTCTAGTGGCGATCGCCGTGTACAATTTAGAGAACGAGATTTAATCGTCTATGGTCAAGGAAGCCGGGATACAATAAGTGCAAAAATAATGTCGGCCGAGGATGCCGCCGAGATTGCGGGCCTCACTTACGACCCAAGCAACAGTATTTTTGGCACGTCCGGAAGTGGTAACGGATTTGAACTGTCAAATTATCAGTTTGATAACTTATTCTTAGAAGACGGTAAAAGAACCGATGAAATAAAAACGGTTAACTTAAACCTTCGTACAGATATTTTTAATGACTACCTTAACTACATCAAGGTTGGCGCTGAAGTAACCGAACGAGATCATGTTCGCGACAAAGACCGCTGGAGCTTCGACCCCAACCCAAATGATTGTAATGATGATGCCGCCTGCATTGCCGCCGTAAACTCAACCTTGGCTGATTATGACAGCAGCATTCCTTCTGACAGCAACTTTCAGCTACCGTTTGAAAGCCGAGCCACCGTGGATCAGATTGTCGATGCCACACGACAAACCGTGGTGCCAGCGACGAATGGTGAAGTGTCGATAGAAAGCACAAAAGGTGATTATGCCATTGTAGAGGATACTAAGGCCGTATACGCCATGGCAGAATTTCCCATTGGCTTAGATGCTACCCTCATCACTGGTGTGCGATGGACAGAAACTGAGTTCTCATCCACTGGGTTTATGTCACTGGAAAATGACGACTTTGAATTTAATGGCGCTGGCGCCGGTGCGTTGGATATTGCGATTCCTTTGCCAGAGGCAGCGATTAAATACAGCGAATTCTTTCCAAGTGCACATATTAAGTGGGAGCCTTCTGAGAACATTTTAGTACGCGGTGCAATTTGGACCAGCTTCACTCGCCCCTCCTTCAAACAAGCCCGTGCCTATGCCATTTTTGATAGCGACATTGAACTTTGCCCACCGGGTACAGATGATTGTGACGACAGCCAAGGTGGCGCATCGTAACAACAACTCAGTCAGTACGTATTAGGTTCAGACAATGCGTTAGATGTTGGTAACCCCAACTTGCTTGCGATGACATCGGTAAACTACGATGCCTCGGTAGGTTGGTATCCTAGCGAAAACCTGTTTTTAGAGGCTGCGGTCTTTTATAAAGATATTGAGAATTTCATTGTTGATGTAAATGGTATCGGGATGTCTATCGCTGATTTACCCCTTACCCTACCGGTGAATCAAGTTACAGAGTTTGTTATTCCACAAGATCTCTATCTAAACGAAATCAATGTGACGGTTAATGGTGAAAGCGCCAAGGTATATGGCGTTGAGCTTAGCTATAACCAATATTTCGACAATGGCTTCTTTCTGCAGAGCAACGCAACACTTCTCAATAGTGAGGCCGTGCTTGATGAGTCAATTCGACAGGGCAAAGTGGCGCTGCCCGATCAGGCTGACACCACGTTTAATCTGGTGTTCGGCTGGGAGAGCCAGACTTTCTCAGCACGTCTTATCGGCAACATCCGCTCTGATGTTTTGGAACAAATTGGCTCTTGCCCAGTCACCGCTGACATAAACGACCCTAAAGGTTGCAAAGTGTGGGGCGATCAGTACCAAGCCGATGTGAAAAGCCTCGACTTTAAACTTCAGTACGACGTCACCGACAAGGTTCAGGTGTATTTTGACGCCATCAATTTAACTGAAGAAGCAGACTTACGTTACTTCCAAGGTAATGCCTTAAGCGGCGGCAATATTCTTTATCAAAAAGAAGAATATGGCAGAAGTTACCAATTAGGTGTGAACGTTAAATTCTATTAATTAGTTCGTTCTGAGCCATTGGCTCAGACATTGAAAATTTCAATGCCAACGCGAACTGATTAATAGGGTACGCGTGGCATTTCATGGAGGTTGAGTCAATGAAACTCACTTATGTTGCTGCCCTTATAGGTAGTGTTTTAGTTATTGCTGGCTGCGGAGAGAAAAGTACGACTAACGTAAAACTGCCGCCAGATCCTGCGCTTACAGGTGTTTTTGTGGATAGCCCAGTCAGTGGGCTTAGCTATAATTCTGCGTCCGTTGAAGCCGGCCAAACCGATGAAAATGGTGAATTCTCGTACTTTCGAGGCGAGCAACTCTCATTCTATATTGGGGACTTAGTCTTTCCTGAGACCCCAGCATCAAGTGTTATATCTCCGCTAGATTTATTTGCTACTGACAATGCTTTTAACCAATCGGTGGTGAACACTATTAGATTGCTACAGTCGCTAGACACAGATGGCGACCCAACAAACGGTATTACGCTTAGCGCTGATGCTGCAAATGTGGCAACTGTCACCTTAGAAGAGGGCGAAACCCTCACTGACTTTTTCAATCAATCGGATGCAGATTTTGCCTCCGATGTTGAAGTTTGGTTACCCGCTGCAGGCGGGGCAAGCAACACACTAATAGACAAGTCAACGGCACTGTCGCATTTCGTCAGTTACCTTGAGACCGAGCTAGGTACACTCTTTCCTAATACCTTCGATGTCACTAAATTTACCGGCGACGTGTATGCACCCTTCATAGAAAATAGGCAAGTGACGCAGCGGACATTTACGTTTACTCCAGTCGATGAAAATAACTTAACGGGTGACTTTACGTTAGTGACCGGGGATGAAACGCTCAGCGGAAACTACGAATTCGCTTTTGGCAGAAAAGTACTGGTTTTACATGCACAAGAAGAAACCCATTACCTCATTTCACGTGCCTACAATACCGTAAATGATGTCTATAGCCTGTGTTTAATCAGTGCTGATGACGCCACCCCGATTGCTACCTACGTTGAAAGCTGTTTATCAAATGACGACCCACAAGCAGCTGTGTTTGCCTTTACCCAAGCACAAGCTGACGCAGAATCAATAAGACTTGAAGAAGCTGCCAATGCGATTCAAGCCGCTTTAGAAGAGAACTTTGATACCGATACCGATACCTTTTTCTCATCCTCATACAAGCGACTTAGCGATGCGCCCGATGCAGGAGCGCTCTACTATGTTACCGGCGGTAGCCCGCTTGTGGATGCCTCAACAGGCCAGTTAACACTAGAAGGCGATCGCTTTTCTATTGGTAATGCGGCTGCAAATCCAGGGGCCAATACCTCAGGTACAGATACCGTTGGACAAGGTATTTACAACCTAAGCGAAGGCTTTACGATTAGCTTCGATATTGTCGCAGTTGGCAGTGCTGGTAGCTTTAGCTTGTATGTTGACAACAACACCACAGGTCAAGACAATTCTATTCATGGCGCCGCGTCAAAATTTGTCAGTATTTCTCTTAGCGACGGAGAGCTTAAAGCCGGTACTCGCTATTCATACACGTATGAACCAGGCGATGATGTGAATGGCGGCGACCCTGCAGCATCCGATGCAAAGATTCTAGATAACACTGTTACTAACAGTTTCTTCCAGCTTCGAACCGACTCAAGTGGCTCAATTACCCTAGATAATCTTAAAATTGAGACCGTTGCAGATGCGGTTGACGTACCCACAGCACCAACGGAGCCTGAACCCACCGAACCTGAAGAACCGGTGATCATTCCTACTACCCCACTGCCTCTAAGTTATTCGTTTGCTGGCATTAGCGAGGATATCTTTTCCACCAATTTTGCTGCCATCGAAACCGCTGACGGTGTTAGCGTACCAATGTTAACGAAAACAGGGGGGCAGGTAACCCAGGTTAGCAATGGTATTGAGCTAGACGGTGGTCGTTTCACACTAGGCAATACTACACCCGATACTCAAAGCTCCGCAGATGATACATCAGTGAACGGCGCCCTCGATTTGAGTCGACCGTACCACGTCATCTTTGACGTAGTGGCTGCAGAAGATACTGAAGGCGACAACAAGTTCCAAATCTATGTGGACAATAACACCTCTGGCAGCGCCAATTCTTACCTAGGTGGAAGCTCTCGTTTTTACAATGAGCTTGTCACTAGTTTAGTTGCTGGCACCACTGTCACCGTGGAAGGGCCAATCGCTAGTCAGAACTCGTATTTACAGTTTAGAACTGAAAGCGGTTCGAGAGTGGTTATCGACAATATTCGCATTGAGTATATTGCAGCTAATGTGTTGCTTGAAGAAACCTTTGAAACCGACGTTGATAGCTTCTTCTCGCCAAGTTACAAAGCCACAGATGGCGGTGCTCAAACACCGTTTTATAGTATCACTGGCGGAAGCTCTGGCCTTACCATGAGCGACGGCTCACTCACCATAGATAGTGCACGCTTTACGCTGGGTAACACCACGCCTGATGTAGAGACAAGCGCAGACGACACTGCGACCACAGGTATATTAGATTTAAGCCGCCCGTACATGATTAGTATGGACATTATTAATGTTGAAGATACCGAAGGTGATAATAACTTCATCATCTATGCAGACAACAACACCAGCAGTAGCAGCAAGTCAATCCATGGCGGCGACGCCAAGTTCTTCAGTGAACCTATTACCTCACTCACTGCCGGTCAGCGATTATCTATTGAAGGTTTTGTGGCCACTTCGTCATCATTTTTACAATTGCGTACCGAAAGTGGTGGCGTAGTCACCATTGATAATCTCGTGATCACCTACTTGGATGATGGATCCTCAAGCCAAGCGTTTAGCTGCGACTCTGCCCCCACGCTTTATTTTTGTGATGACTTTTCTTCGGGTTCATTCGATAACTTCGACCTATTAGCCAATGAAAGTGGCAGTAACGGTGCGCAAGGTAGCTTCGATATACTGGATGATGATGGCAATAATGTAATGCGATATACCGCAGGAGGTGAAGGTGGGGAGATTCTCTTAGTTAAAGACAGTGTACTCACCGACTTGCCTGAAAGTGGAGATTATTTTGTGGAAGCACGAATTCGTCCACGCCAAAATAGTACCACCAGAAACAAGCAAATTTTTCTACTTGGTCGATATGACAGTGTAGGCAATTGGTTTGCAGGCGGCTTGAACGTGCAAAATGCTAGCACCAGTACCCAAGTTGAAATAGCAGTGAGCAAAGCGGGCAGTATTAGCCGACCTCTACAAAAAAAATCGCCCATAGAAATAGGTGAAAAAGACGGTGTTGACGGCACTTGGTATCGAGTGCGTATAGACATGGTTGGCGATGAACTAACCGTTTATCTCAATGGAGAAAATCTGGGCTCAACCACCGATTCCAGTTACAGCGCGAAAGGCTTAATCGGGCTATTCACTAACAATCGCTCATTTGAATTAGATGATTTAAAGGTGGGAGACCCAAGTGAAAGGCCTGTACAGCTTACGCTGGACTACGCCACCAATGCATGGGAAACCACGACCAGTGAGGACCCTCTCTATGTTCACGTCACTGCGGTAAAAAGTGATGGTATTACTGAAGACGAATTTTCAGTCATAAGCAGTGATGAAAGTGTGGTTAGCGTAGAGCAGGATGGCTCGCTGGTTGTGCTAAGCGCAAACGCGGAGGGTAACGCACAAGTCACCTTCACTTCTGGCGAAGACCCTGCATTATTCAAAGTGCTAAGCGTGACTGTGCAAGAAGGTTTTACTATGCCAAGTGCCACGTATGGTGACTTGTTTCCCCTCACCACGCCCTTTGCAGGCCAACAAAATGCGTACCTCGACGGGCTCCTCACACTTACGTTTGACGATGCCCCGACCCTTGGCACCTCCGGCGAAGTGCGTATTTACAAACAAAGTGATGATAGCATTGTAGACGTCATTTCAATGGGTGGTGACATAGACGCTCTTGGGTATCATGGGCAAGACAAACTGCGTCATGTAAATTACCTTCCTATCAAGGTGGAAGGTAATCAGCTTATTGTTAAACCTCACAATAATGTATTGGAATATGGCGAAAGCTATTATGTAGCCATTAGCAACGGTTTGGTCACTGACGCTTCACTAAATAGCCAACTTTTTAACGGTTTGGGTAAAACGGCAAATTGGACCTTCACAACGCGGGAAGCCGCTCCTACAGGCACCCACCTTTTAGTGGATGATGATGGCGAAGCAGATTTTCGTTCATTACAAGGCGCATTAAACTATGTCATGGAAAACCTTCCTAAGGATCAGCCTGCAACCATTACCCTACGGGATGGTGAATACGAAGAGCTTCTCTTTTTACGCAATCAAAATAACGTCACCATTCAAGGGGAAAGCAGAGACAACACCCTTGTTTATTACGCCAACTACGACAGCCTAAACAGTGGCAGTGGAAAGTCTTCGCCCGTGGGCGCCACGGTAGCTGAAGGGGGACGAAGCGTGTTTCTTGTGGAGGGCACAGATAACTTAACACTTCATAACTTCACCCTGAAAAATACACACACACGTAGCAACGCCTACTCCAATCAAGCTGAAGCCCTTTATTTCAACAATGATGATGGACGTTTAAGTGCGGTGAACATGAACTTCATCAGCGAACAAGATACATTGCAACTAAAAGGTTATAGCTGGTTTTATGAGACCCTTGTTGCTGGCAACGTGGATTTCATTTGGGGTTATGTGAATACCGCGCTTTTTGAAAACAGTGAAATTCGTACCATTGGTGATTCTAAAAATGGCAACCCAGATGAAGATACCGCTGGCGGCTACGTGTTACAGGCCCGCGTGCCAGACATTGACCACAAGGGATTCATTTTTCTAAACAGTCGTTTCACCAACGGCCCCGGCCCACTTGGTAATGGTGTGTTGGATAATTCTACTTACATTGCCCGAAGTGGCGGCAGTGAAAACTACTTTGATAACATTACCCTTATCAATAACCGATTTGATACTCACATTGCGGATATCGGTTGGGCGGGTGAGGGCGTGCGTGATCAACCCGCCCCCAACCCGGTTACGGCAACGGCGAATGCGGGATGGCGAGAATATGGCAGTATGGATTTGCAAGGAAACGCGCTAAACCTTTCTACCCGGGAGTCTGCTTATTTGCTCACTGAAAGCGACGTCAGTTCACTCACCACCCGAGAGGCTATTTTTGCCCATTATGACAATGATACTGGCTGGCAGCCTAGCGTACCTAGTGATCCGGTTGTGACTGTACCCGATGTTTCGGTGTCGCAAGGTTTCGCTCAACATAATTACACCCTGACGGGCGGCGCGGGCGGCACTGTAGTCACCGTGAATACGGGGCTTGCATTGCAAGCGGCATTAGACGACGCAAAAGCAGCGAATACCCCGGTGACCATATACGTCGATGGCACCATTACCGACGTCAACAATGGCAGCTCGGGGGCGCCAATTGAAATTAGAGACATGAACGATGTTTCTATTATTGGTGTGGCCAGCCGTGGAGAATTGGACGGCATAGGCATACTGATAAAACGTGCCAACAACATCATTATTCGCAATCTGAAAATTCACCACGTATTAACTGAAGGAAAAGACGCCATTGCCATTGAAGGTGACAATGATGGCTCAACCACCAGCCATATTTGGATTGATCACAATGAACTGTACAGTACCCTCAATGTAGACAAAGACTATTACGATGGTTTAATTGACAGTAAAAGAGGCGCAAAAAGCATCACTATTTCCTATAACTACCTGCACGACCATTGGAAAGGTTCGCTGCACGGTCATACGGAAACCGATACTGACAGTGCCAATACTGATCGCATGATTACCTTCCACCATAACCGGTTTGAAAACATCGAATCCCGATTGCCACTGTTTCGCTACGGTGTAGGTCATTTGTATAATAATTACTATAGCAACATTGCCTCTACCGCCATCAATTCACGACAAGGCGCTGAGTTACGCATTAACAATAATGTGTTTGAAAATACTCAGAACCCCATCGTGTCTTTTTATTCCGATGTGGTTGGCTACTGGAATACATCAGGAAACGTGTTTGGTGAGGGTGTAACCTGGACAACGCCGGCTGACGGCGACGTGGTTGCGGGGCCAGAGGCTACGCCAACATCCAGTTACGAAGTGCCCTATGAGTATCAATTAGATGATGCCGATAAAACCAAAGCGATTGTCATCAACCATGCTGGAGTGGGTAAAATCAAACAAGATCCTGAGTCTATTCCAAGTTTATAAACCCTGTAAGATGACAAGCCCTTAAGTGAAAAAGCTTAGGGGCTTTTTTGTTGCCGAGCTTAGCGGTATTAACTAAGGCCTATGCGTAACAAGAAAACCCAGCACACTCGCATTGTGATAAAGATGCCCGTACACTAGCCGTTTTGTGGTTATCTTGGTGGGGTTAATATGAAAATTTTGCGTAATATGCTAGGTAGAACCAAAGCACTCATTGGTGTTTTTGCCCTACTGTGTTTGCAAAATGCGTACGCCATTGATGCTGGGCAATATTACTATTATATTTCTGAAAAATGTGTTCCCAAAGGCCCTCAAGAACCGAAAGCGCGCGCCGCCGTTACCCCAGATCTCTGGCTGTTTGAGGTATCCCCTGCCGGCATCAGTGATTACTACGTTCATATGAATACAGAAGCCCTGAACCAATACACTGACGAAGGCAAAAGCTATTTAGCCGAACTGGAGACCGAGCAGGCATATAACGCTGGGCACGCTAGCGAACAGGGCACAGGCGTTACCCACAACTTTATGCTTCAGCGAGAGGCCATTGGATTAACCGAGCTCATCGACATACTAAGCGGCTTTTCACAGCACCAAAAAGAAAAGGGCTATTACTTCCGCAAGATTTTGTCATTAGACAACCAAAACGCACGCTTTAAAGCCGTGACCAAGGTGCAACTTGTGGATGTAGGAATGGAGGATAAAATGTTCGTGGCTGGCTATGTATCAAATTACTATTTGCTGGATAGTAAGGGAAAACCAGACACAGATGCCTTTATTTCTGTTAATCATAAAAACGCCCTCTCTGAGGCTATCCACCCTTACAAAAGCCCGTTCAACCAGTACACGAAAAACGGAATTTGCGGCGAACGCTGGGTGCCCTAAAGGGGCTAGCCGTTTCGATATAGCGTCTTTATCAAATGATAACCAAAACGGGTCTTAACTGGCCCGTGCACCTTTAACACGTCTTTTTTAAACACCACATCGTCAAACGCTTTTACCATTTGGCCCCGACGAAATTCCCCTAAATCGCCCCCCCGTTTGCCTGAAGGGCAGGTAGAATGGCGTTTTGCTAACGTAGCAAAGTCTTTACCCTTTTTAAGTTGTTGCAAAATGGATAACGCTTCTTTTTCTGTTTTCACCAATATGTGAAGTGCGGATGCCGTGGCCATATAAGAACCTTAAAAAAATCACTATTGCGCCATTATAACCTACTCCACGAAAGCCTTCATAACTGGGTTTAGTTATTGTTTTTGATTACCCTGACTCGCAAAGTCTGCTACGCCTTTTTGGGTTCGGCGAATGGGTTGTATGGTGCCATCTTCATTAAAATAGAGGTATTCAGCAGCAACGTGCCTTTGTCGACCACAGGTAGAGTCAATGTCTAACCAACGGTGGTAAAACAGTATCCATTGCCCCTGATAACTTACAATAGAATGATGATTGTTGCTGTTCGCCTCTTGTTCCATTATCACCCCGTGGTAAGTCCAAGGGCCTTTGGGCGACGGGCTGGTGTAATAGCTAAGTTCGCGATTATTTTCAGGCATAGTAAAGTAATATAAGTCTTCCCGTTTAAATACCCAAGGACCCTCCATTTTGGGGGTATACCCCCCCATATCCATCTTTTCCAGCTTACCTTTAATACTTCGCATGTCGTCAGCCATTTCTACCACATGATAATCAGCGCCTTGCGCGTGAACGTATAAGTACGCTTTGCCATCATCGTCGATAAATAGACTGGGGTCGTTAGCATAGGGTTCGCGCCACAAAGGCGCACCAATCATGTCTTTAAAAGGCCCTGTGGGGGAGTCACTTTCTGCCACGCCAATCCCCATCCATTTAGTGCTTTTTTCAGGGTTTTTTCTATCTTTGTGGCCTGTACCTGCGGGAAATACTAAATAATACTTTCCATTTTTATACGCGGCATCTGGCGCCCAAGCGTAGTTGTCTGCCCACGCAATTTCGTCTAACGATAAACTTGGGCCATGATTCGTCCAGTTCACTAGATCGGTAGAAGAAAAGGTATACCAATCTTGCATCCAGAAGTCTTCTTGGCATTCCATATCGTGTGAAGTATATAAATAGAGACGGCCGTCTTCCCATACGTGAGCGGACGGGTCTGCAGTTCTTAGCCCTTCACCTAATGGCAACGGGTTTTGAGCAAAAGCAAATAACGACGTCCCCATGAATAACCCCAAACACGATACCTTGAACATGTGCCCATTCTCCTAGCAACATAAATAAATAGTAGACCAACTACATTCTCACTAAGCGGCTATGCGTGCTAAGACTTCTGTTAAAAATATTCAAATAGGAATAATCACTCGAACCTACAAGTTAGACCTAGCTTCACACTTAACCGGTTACTGCGAAAAACGGATTACCTGATAAACATAAACCACTGAGGTACAACAACTTGAGGATAAAAAGCACAGGGCTTTAATTAAAACCCTGTAATAGATGATCGCTTAGGCTTGAATTTACGTTATTTAACTGTCACCCCACCACTGAGAATGGCCTGTGTTTAGTTTATTTAAATCTAACCCAACTAAAAAATTACGCCGACAATACGATAAGTTGCTTGAACGCGCCATGCATGCTCAGCGAAACGGCGATATAAAAACCTATTCTATGCTGACTGCAGAGTCAGAAACGCTTTACAAGCAAATTGAAGCGATTGAAAACAAAAATCGTGCTTGATTGGTTCGTGATAATCCACAGACATAGCAATAGACAGCGCGATTATGTTTAAAATTGAAAACCCAAACACTTGTCGCGCCCAGCCTTCAATATTGATGTCGCGGCGGTATCCCCGAAGTGCCATGAACAACCACCACAAACTGGTGGTACACGCCACAGCCATAAAGCCTATGCCCGTATAACCACTTAATGGCAGCAATAAAACGACAAGGGAAAATACTGCAATGTAAAGCACTATGTGTTGTTTTGCTTTGGCCATCCCTTTAGCCACCGGCAATACAGGTATATTTGCCGCTTCATAATCTTTAAAACGGAAGATAGCAATGGCATAGGAATGCGGCATTTGCCAGAGGCTAAACATAACCAGCAAGATTGCCGCGGCAGTGTCGAACTGGCCGCTTACAGCACAATACCCCACCACAGGTGGTACCGCGCCGGAAAGGCTTCCCACCAAGGTACCGTATACCGAGTTCCGCTTCATGTAGAGGCTATATAACCCCACGTAAATGATGTATCCGAAGGCAGCAAAAAACACGGCGGTCATATTGGTGTAAATGACAAGGATGGCAAAGCCGAGTACACCTAAAAACAGGCCATGGAAAAACGCAGCGGTAAGGGACATTTCTCCCGTTACCGTAACCCGAGTTTGGGTTCGCTGCATTTTCCTGTCGATATCACTGTCGATACAGTTATTGATGGCGCACCCAGACGCTACCACCAGCGATAGGCCCACCAAAGTGGCTATCATTAGCATTGGCTCCACATGACCTTTCGCTGCAAGTAAAAATCCCCCAGCAACAGAAACTAGATTCCCGAAAATAATGCCCGGTTTCGTTACGGTAAGGTAGCGTTTGAATGTCGCATTCATTGACTGTTTGCCTTCTAACTTAAGCGTTCACTAGTACATCATCATGGCGTTAGACTCATAAATTATCCAAATAGATAAGCCAACGACCATAAAAATGATAAGCGCACTGAATAAAAACGAAAAAGTATTGGCTCGCCCTTCGTCAGTGACAAAATTAAGATGAAGGAAGTATTTCAAATGAACCCAAATTTGAATTAACCCTAAGATAATCACGCTCCAAAGCGTGGTCACCTTTGAAAAGTCGCCCTTCATGACCAACACAAACGGGATAACCGTTAGAACCACTGAAAGGATAAACCCCACCACGTAGGATTTAACGCTACCGTGGTCTTCATGCGATGCCTGCGCTGGCGCATCTTGATGCGCTTTGCTATGTGAATCGTGTAACGCCATTACATTGCCCCCATTAAATAAACCACGGTAAATACACAAATCCAAACAATATCGAGGAAGTGCCAAAATAAACTAAGGCAACTTAACCGCGTTACCGTTTGCTCGGGTAAGCCCCGGCGGCTAACTTCAATGAACATCACCGTCATCCAAATAAGACCGGCGGTAACGTGCAAACCGTGCAGCCCTACTAGAGAGAAAAAGGCCGTCAAAAAAGCACTTTGCTGTGGCCCGTGCCCATGGGTAATGAGATGATGAAACTCATAGACTTCCATGCCAATGAAGCTTGCACCTAATAGCCATGTTACGGCTAACCAGGCTAACGCAGCCCCCCTGTTTTGTTTGTGAGCACCAATCATTGCGAAGCCAAACGTGATGCTACTTACTAACAGAGCAGCGGTTTCCACCGCCACAAAATTGAGTTCGAATATGTCTTTCCCTGACACGCCGCCAGCGGTATTCATAAACAATACCGCGTAGGTGGCAAAGAACGAGGCAAACAACAAGCAATCGGTCATTAAATACAACCAGAAACCAAATACCGTGTTGTTTTCATGATGCCCGTGGTGTGCGTGATCGTCGGTGTGCATGGTGGCTGTTACTGTATTCATGCATTTGCTCCTGTTGTATTTGCGCCCAAATGCGTTTGTTCAATACGCTCTATCTCATCTACCTGAACGTAGTAGTCCACATCGCGGGTGTAGCAACGCTTAATAAACACACCAATTCCAGCCATTAGCCCTACTATGGCTAACCACCAAATATGCCAAATTAACGCAAACCCCATCACGGTAAAGCTCATGCTCATAAACACACCTGCTGACGTGTTTTTAGGCATATGAATAGGTGAATACTGCTGTGGCCGTTGGTAAGACTCCCCCCGCTCTTTCATGTCTGTCCATGCATCAATGTCCTGGATATGAGGAATGTGCGCAAAATTGTAAAATTGCGGCGGGGAGGCTGTTGACCATTCCAGGGTATGCCCATTCCATGGGTCGCCAGTGGTATCGTTTAGCTTATCTTTATTTTTAAAGCTGACGAACAACTGAAGCAACTGGAAAAAGATACCGATTGCAATAACGAACGCCCCCACCATGGCGATATATAACCAGATATTCCAATCTGGATTATCGGTATGGTTAAGACGGCGTGTCATACCCAAAAAGCCAAGCACATAAAGGGGCATGAACGCCAAAAGGAAACCAATTTGCCAGCACCAAAACGCTGCCTTACCGGTTTTTTCATCTAGCTTAAAGCCCATGGCTTTAGGGAACCAAAACGCGAAACCTGCGAGGTAGCCAAATACAGCGCCGCCGATAATTGTGTTATGAAAGTGCGCAATCAAAAATAGACTATTGTGAAGCACATAGTCGGCACCAGGAATGGCAAGCAATACGCCAGTCATACCGCCAATGGTAAAGGTCACCATGAACCCTAAAGTCCATAAAACAGGAACGCTAAGGACTAAACGGCCTCGGTACATGGTAAATAACCAATTAAAAAGCTTCACCCCAGTCGGCACAGCAATCACCATGGTCATAATGCCAAAAAAGGCATTGACGTTGGCGCTAGAGCCCATCGTAAAGAAGTGGTGCAGCCAAACTACGAACCCTAAAATGGCAATAGCACCAGATGCGTACACCATCGACTTGTAGCCGAAGAGACGTTTTGCAGTAAAGGTTGAAATGACTTCCGAGAAAATACCAAACGCTGGCAACACCAGAATATACACTTCCGGGTGTCCCCACGCCCAAAATAAGTTGATGTACATCATGGAGTTTCCACCCGCTTCATTGGTAAAGAAGTGGAAATCCATATAACGGTCAAGGGTTAACATGGCCAACACGGCAGTTAAAATTGGGAAAGACGCAGCAATCAAAATGTTCGCCCACGTGCAAGTCCATGTAAAAATAGGCATTTGCATCAATTTCATGCCCGGCGCACGCATCTTAAATACAGTGACTAAAAAGTTAACGGCAGTAAGTAGCGTGCCGAGCCCGGATATCTGCAAGGCCCATATATAATAATCGACCCCCACCCCGGGACTAAACTCTAACCCCGCTAACGGCGGATAGGCCACCCAACCCGTTTTAGCAAATTCTCCTAAACCTAACGAAACATTCACCAAAATTGCGCCGCCAGCAGTCAGCCAGAAACTCAAGTTATTCAAAAACGGGAAGGCCACATCACGGGCACCAATTTGAAGCGGCAAAATGATATTCATTAAGCCAATCATGAATGGCATTGCCATAAAAATAATCATGATCACGCCGTGAGCCGTGAAAATTTGGTCGTAATGCTCTGGAGGCAGATACCCTGGCGCGCCATTAGTGGCCATGGCTAATTGGGTTCGCATCATAATGGCATCAGCAAAGCCACGCAGAAGCATAATCATCGCCAGTACAATATACATAATACCTAAGCGCTTATGATCGACGGAGGTTATCCAATCAAACCACAAAGTCCCCCATTGTTTATGCTTAGTAATAAGTGACGCTATCACTAATCCCAATACAGCAACCACTGCGAGGGTCACCATAATAATGGGTTCGTGATAGGGCACAGACTCTATCGATAATTTACCTAAAAAAGACATAATTAGTGTGTAACCTCTTTATGATGACCATTGTCCATTACCGCTGTCTCATGCATGCCTTCAGCGGCGTGATCTGGCTTTGCGTAAAAGTCCATAGAACCGTGGTCTGCCATATACTTCATGACGATATGGTGAAATAAGCCATCTTCCACGTCGCCGTAATAGGTAACAGGGTGATACTCTGAGGGCTGCGCCAATACCTTGTAAGACGCTTGACTTAAGGTTTGTTGCTGTGACTTAACTTTGCTTACCCAAGCGTCAAAATCAGCGTCAGTGGGCGTAGCAATAGCGTTAAATTTCATTCCCGTAAAACCAGCACCACTGTAGTTAGACGATATTCCCTTAAATGTACCTGGCTCGTTGGCAATAAGGTGAAGCTTGGTTTCCATACCTGCCATAGAATAAATTTGGCTTCCCAATTGCGGGATAAAAAATGAATTCATGGTGCCTTCCGATGTAATTTTAAATTCCACCGGTTTATTGGCAGGAAACACCAACTCATTTACCGTCGCGATGCCTTGCTCCGGATAAATAAATAACCATTTCCAGTTAAGTGATACCACTTCAACGGTAAGATGCTCACCTTTTCCTTCTAACGGAGCGTAGGGATCGAGGGCGTGCGTCGAACGCCAGGTTATGACCCCTAAAGCAATAATAATGAGAATGGGCACCGACCATACCACGGCTTCAATTTTGGTCGAGTGCGCCCACTTTGGGGTGTATATTTCAAAGTCACGACTGGCGCGGTATTTCCACGCAAAATAGAGCGTTAGAACAATGACAGGAATAACAACAAGCAGCATGAGAATGGTGCAAAGAATAATAAGGTTCTTTTCATCCACCCCCACTTGCCCTTTCGGATCGAGAATACCACCACTGCAGCCAGCCAGTGTTAGCACGCAAATAGTGACAAGTAATTTAAAAAGGTTACGAATAGACAAAATGGTTTCCTATAACCCACACGTTAAACGGCGATAGCTGCATGCACGCGCTTTACGCAAGGTACAGCTGGTTTAAAACATCAGAAAAAACATCACCACCCTGCCTACTCACACAAAGGGAAGTTCGGCATTCAGGTTTCAGATGTATAAATTTAAGACGGTTAGTTAAAAACCGGAGGGGCTCGACTACCTAGCTTTTGAACAAAAGGCTGAGGAAATGTAGGGCAAGGGTAAGATAAAGAGCGACGTTTTTTGGCAATTGGCGCTTTAGCTATGGCAATGGCTTTAACCAGTAGGCCACTTAGCACCAGGGCAATGGTAGGTACCATGAATTGAGAAAGCGTATGATTGGCAAACGCTATAACAAAAGGCTCTATAACAAGGCTTTCGTTTAACGCACTCACAAATTCCGCAGAATCTGCCATAGTGCCGCTAATCACTAATACCACATTTAGCAACAAGGCCGCATTCGCCAGGCACAACACAGCGCCTAAACCACTGGTGTAGTTAAAGGTGTGTTTGACTGATGCATATAATCCACTGGTAAAAGTGGACAATGGGGTTGCCATAAAAAGTATTAGCCTCAAATGAAAACGCGCTAAAGCAATATCTTGTTGTCTCAAGAAGAGTAAGACAAGCCGAGGCAGGGTAATGGTAAAAAACGGCAAACACAACCAAGTGGCTGTGAGGCGTTGAACGACATTGCAATACAAAGTTAGAAGGAGGGTTTAGAAAAAGCACAAATTATTTAACACTTCGCCTAGCCGCTGCGATATTACTTTCCGCGCCCTCACTCCCCATCAACCCTAACAAAAACGATAGCTATCGCGGACACTTCAATATTCTGCGATAGCACGAAGAACGTGCATTGTTAAAATTATGATAATAAAGCTAAGAGGTAACTTTCGCTCGGAGTAGGAATTTGATGGGTATCAAAATGCGTTAATCACCATTTACCGTGCGATGAAAGGTAGCATTTTTAAATGCTCATGCGGTGTCTCACTATTAAAAAGCGGTCATCAATGGACTGTAAACAATACGCCTGAGTCACTCGAATAGATTTGGCTTGCAACACCGTTGACTTATATGGATAGATTCAGCTGGGGTACGCATTTATACGTTGGTAATCCAGTAATTGTACGTAAATGCACAATCTTCCATAAGACAAATCCCGTAGCATCAATCTCATCGTTTTTATCCAAGTTCACATAAAGCCTGAGTTTTACAGTCTTTGTGTCACCCCAAACTTTGTGCAGGAGCCACTATGAGCCCGTTTTTTTTAAATGATGAATTTTTTGATAGTTTAGAGAGCTCAATACAAGAAATAGAACACGCTAATACGCTTCCGCCGTTATGTTATACCGATGCCACATTCTTCGATTTTGAAAAACGCGCGTTGTTTGATCATGAATGGCTATGTGTAGGCCGTGAAGATTGGGTTCCTAACCCGGGAGACTTTTATACTACATCTGTAGTCAATGAGCCTATTGTCGTAGTACACGATCGCGACGGTACTATTCGTGCGATGTCTTCAGTTTGCCAGCATCGCGCCATGTTAGTCGCTGAAGGTGCAGGAAACACCAGAACCTTCACTTGCCCCTATCACCATTGGGTGTACAACTTAAAAGGTGACTTGATAAACGCACCAGCAATGGAAAAAACCTGTAATTTCCATAAAGAAACAACGGGGCTGCCCAACTTTAAATTAGAAATATGGCATGGATTTATCTTTATTAACTTTAACAACAGTGCCGAGCCGTTAGCACCTCGATTAACCGCATTGGAACCTATATTGGCTAATTACGAAATTGCCGATGCAGAAGGGCCGGCCCCAGACCGTGATATTCAATATTCCTTTAGCTGGAAAGTGATGTTTGAAAACAATAATGATGGCTATCACGCCAACCGTTTGCACCAAGGTGAGTATCACGATTACATTCCGTCAGAATTAGCCAAATTTCCCGAGTCGCTACCAAAGGAGACGGCTGGTTTTTACCGTACCAATGGCACATTGCACAAAGATGCGAGCTTTAATCCAACACAAAAAGCGCTCATGCCGATATTTCCAAAATTAAACGAAGAAGAACGTAACCGAATGGCGTTCGCGAACTTGCCGCCTAGCTTGTCCCTCGTACTTACCTGTGACGCCGTAATTTACTTAATTCTTCGCGCTGATGGACCTGAAAGTCACCAGCTTGACTTGGGTGTACTGTTCGCCAAAGGTGCCATGGATGATCCAGACTTCGACAAAAAAATGGAAATGGTGGTAGAGCGGGCACTTGATATCAACGCACAGGATATTCATGTAGATGAGCTGGTACAAAAAGGGCTTCGCTCGCGCTACGCACCTCGCGGCCGCTATTCATGGCAGGAAGGCGCACAACGTCAGTTTAATACCTGGTTAGTCCCCCGCTATCGCGCGCAGTGGGAAAAAATGAAACGCAAGGGTCAGTAATTCAGGTTGGTGCAATTATGGAAAAAATAACGTTTACGCTCTCGGTACATAGTATTCGCTACGAAGGAGCAAGTACTCGCCTCATTGAATTACGACCTCCAGCGGGAACTTATTTACCTCCCGTGGAAGCTGGCGCGCATATTGATGTTCACATCAGCCCCACTATCACTCGGCAGTATTCATTATGTAATACTCCCGGTGAGACCCACCGATATATTATTGGAGTAGCACTAGACCCTTGTAGTCGTGGCGGCTCTCGAGCATTGCACGAAGTCATAAAAGAAGGTGACACTCTCAACATCGGAGGCCCCCGCAATCACTTCGAATTGCTACAGTCTGAAGATCACTCAGTATTAATTGGCGGTGGGATTGGCATCACCCCCCTGTTATCTATGGCTTTGCAATTAGAGGCGCAACAACGTACTTGGTCGTTGCACTATGCTGCAAAAAGCGCAGATCTCGCACCATTATTTCACACCATTAGCACACTTGCGAAGCAAGCCAGGTATGGACAAGTCAATGTGTACTTTAGTCAACCAGTGTCTCAACGTATGCAAGTGTCAAAGATTATGGCCGATGCACCTAAAGGCAGCCATTTTTACTGTTGTGGCCCGTTAAAATTATTGGATGACTTCGACGCTTGTAGTGAAGATTATCCTTCAAATCACTGCCACAGCGAACGCTTTTCTGGCGACCTTGACGTGGCCAAAGGTGGCTATACTATTGTGTTGGCGCGAACAGGCAAAGAAATCTACATTAAGGAAGAACAAACTATTTTAGACGCGTTGAAAGCAGAAAAAATGAATGTGACATATGCGTGCGCTGAAGGGGTCTGCGGAAGCTGTGAAGTTAAAGTATTAGAGGGCACACCTGACCATCGAGATGATGTGTTAAGCGAAAGCGAAAAAGCTCGTAACGATACTATGATGGTATGTTGTTCAGGTGCCATTTCAAAGCGATTAGTGTTAGACCTTTAGTAAAAATAAAGTAGTCAAGCAAGCCCTTTTCCTTAAGTAGCTTGCTTGGCGCATTGTGATTAACTCGCTATTGCGTTTTCACTATGCTTACGTCGGTATTCGCGTGGTGTAATATCAAACTCGCTTCTAAACACTCTGCTAAAATGACCCGCATCGTTGAACCCCCATCTAAAGCAGATATCCGACACAGATAAATGACGATACTCAGGATGTCCTAGTTCAAAACGGCATCGTTCTAGGCGCCTAGCTCTTACATAATTCACAAAACTGGTGCCGCTAGATTCAAACAACTTCTGAATATAACGTTGCGATACATGGTTTTGTACCGCCACCATGTTGAGTGATAACTCTGGATCTGCCAAATTTGCATCTATCATATTACATACCCGCTTGAACTGATCAATTTTCGCGGTACTGCCAAAATCCAAAACGCCACTTTGGTGAATAAGATTGCTAATTAAAAACTCAGAAAGAGCGATTTCAATTGGCCGTAAGTCAGTACTGTCTAATTCGTCCATGTTGTCACACAATGAGGAAAGCATAGTGGCAAAGACTTTGTTTATCCCAGATTCACAAGGCAAGTAGCCTACATTCAGTAAATTCAGATTCAACAAGCGTTTGTGAATTAGGTTTTCCGGTACTTTCATGTATAAAATTTTAAAATCAGAGTGCACTGACAGGGTCATGTCTAAGCCCGTTGGCGCATAGATGATGGAATTGACTTGGGCAGGGTACTGGGCACCCTTGTACTTTAGTGAAAAGTCACCTTCTAACAACAGTGCCAACCAAAACGAGAATGGTTGTTCTGAACATTTCCCGGATATCTCCATAGGAGAACCAGATAGAATGGAGAACTCAATACCTAAAGGGGTATCAATGGTATTAATGTTGCCTCGAAACTTCGTGTTACCCGTTTGAAATTGACAGGGCGGCATAAACACTTTATGCATCGCTTGTTGCCAAACATTAGAGCGTTCAACCATTGGACAATTATCGGTAGATACCTTCCAAGAGCTCATTACTGCACCTCCTTCGTATGCAACGTTTAAAGAACACGACCAGTCAGTACGTACCCGATAACACATGTTAAACAAAAAGCGAGAAGGCTGGTCTATTAAGACCCTTTGGAAGTGATTACGCGTAATCTAAATTTACCTTGCCTGTTAAAATCACACTCACGGCGGCGTCGTTTATTATGTTTTTTGACGCTCTATATTTTTTTATCGCCAGTGTGGTTGACAGCATGTTTAGGCTGTCGGAATGTAAATATGCATATCGTATACTGACTAGCCTTTATACTCAGCATAAACCATACCATCAGCAAGCAATTGTTTTTCAAGGAAATTAAAAACAAGAACAATAAAAATTGCACCAAATTTGTACACTTTGACACCAGTCTATAAAGATAACTGCGCGAATTAGGGGCAAAAAATGTGCTCAAGTGTCCAATTTAGCCTTTGATTGTTTAAATCCCGTTATCCGTGCAGCAAACATTTAATAAATAGTGTTTTTTCATATCCTTCGTTCGTACGCTCATTCCCTAAAAGTCATACACATTTGAACAATTATAAGCAAATAAACTGGCGTAGTATGAAGATGAAGCTAAGCAATTTGCGGTTTTTTTAGAGCAAGTTTGCCGATATTCACGTGAAGAGATTGGCGAGGAAAGCGGAATAAATATGCGTGTCATTGCTTGCGTTATAGATTAACGAATCACAGCGTATTTATGGGACTCCTATAACAAAACAAACGGCTGATGCAACATGGCTCCTAAGTAAGCCTGTTCATACGACCGCCTTAGCTGTCGCTTCTGCAACCTTTCAACAAGAGTAATCACCACCTAAAAAGACAAGATTACCAATATTAGAGGAAACATCATGCAGGAACTACATTTTAGAAAGACCTTGATTCAAAGTGCGCTACTTTCCATCTTTTGTTCTACCTCTGTCGCTTTCGCTGCGGAAGATGCGGAAGATAAAAAAGTCCCCGACGATGTAGAGACCGTAACTATCACCGTTGATCAGCGCCGCGTTAATTTACAAGATGCCCCGCTGTCTGTTACAGCGGTGAACGGTGAGTTAATGGAACAGGCTAATATTACAGATGCAACCGACTTAAATGGTTACGTTCCTGGACTTCAAATTAATAAAAGTGGCGGCTCAGAACGGATGGTTAGTATTCGTGGCGTAGGTTCGCAAACTCCGGAGAATTTTTTTAGCAATCCAGGTGTGTCGTTTCATATGGACGGCGCGTACATCACTAATAACATCGCGTTAAATATGGGCTTTTTAGATGTAGAGCACATTGAAGTACAACGCGGTCCTCAGGGAACAGCATTTGGTGCAGCCTCTACCGGAGGCACACTCAATGTCATTAGTAAGAAGCCTGTGTTGGGTGAGTTTTTTGGCGAAGTGCAGGCGGGCTTTGGTAATTACAACTACAATCAAGGACAAGTCGCTGTTAACCTACCTCTCGGCGATGATTTTGCGATTCGTGCCGTGGCGCAAACCACCAGTCACGATGGTTATGCTGAATCTAACGGCATTCCTGGTGGCTATGAACTCGACGATGCCAATAATGATAACAGTCGAGTTTCAGCCAAATGGCAAGCGAGTGACGATTTAAGCGTGGTCTTCATTGCTCAACATTATGATGCCCATAATAATGGTGCCGCGTTGAAAGCCATTGATGATCCTAATTCAGACCCGCGAGTGGTTTCACAGGATTTTCCCGCCAAGTTTGATATGACCATGGATGTCACGTCCGCCATTGTCACATGGCAGCTATCAGGCATGACCTTCAAGTCGATAACAAGCTACCAAAACATGGATCATGCCCAATCTTTTGATGCAGACAGAAGCACCATTGATAATTTTGGCGGGTACGATCACGTAACGACGTGGGCAACATCGGCCGAGACAGTGATGCAAGAAATATCACTAAGTTCTGATCCGGGCCGTTTTTTTGAGTGGGTTATTGGCGGTATTTACCTCAACTCAAACAGTGACCAATACGTCAATGAATACGCCGGCACCGATCCCGACGATGTCACTAGCGTTCTGCCAGCCGACACTGATCCTAGTTCACTTCCTGCTAATTTATCTTATGCCGAAAACTCATCTTTAGAACGCACATCGTGGGCTCCATTTTTACAAGGCACATTAAATGTTACCGACGATATGCAAATTATTGCAGGCATTCGTTACAACGACGATAGCTTTGAAGGCTTATCCTCTACCTACTATGCCACACCTTCACCAAAGAAATTTGATACCGATGAAGTCACAGGCAAAGTTGCGGTGAATTACACGTTGTCATCAAACAATATGGTGTATACAAGTTTGTCTCGTGGATATAAACCCGGCGGTATTAATAGCGGCGCTATTAACGCGATGGTAGTAAGCACCACCATAGAGCCGGAAATTGTGGATGCCTTTGAAGTAGGTAGCAAAAACCAGCTACTCGACAATAAGCTGAAGTTAAACGTATCGGCGTTTTACTACAAATACAAAGATATGCAGTACATTCAAGAAGACCCCATTCCCTATTCAGGCGGACTTGGGAATATTCCAGAAGCAAATATTTGGGGGATAGAAGCAGAGGCCTCGTGGTGGCTATTTAACGACAGCGTTCAACTTGGCATCAACGCCACATCGCTGCACGGTGAATATCCCATGGAGTACTATGCATTAGACCGTCGAGAAGCCGACGCTGCTGGCGCCGCTGCGCTTGCAAATGGTGATGCGCCTTACGCTTGGAGCTACGAATGGTTTGTTGCCCGAGGTTCAGCCACGGTTAACGTGGAGGGAAATACGCCACCAAACCTACCTAAATTGGCTGGCGGCATTAACGCCACTTGGTTTGGTGAATTAGAAGATGGCCTTATCACTGCGCGTATAGAGTACCTATACCGAGGAGATTATAGTGCCCGTATCTTTAGTACTGACGTCGATCAAGTCAACAGCTACGGTCTCGTCAACATGTTCCTTCAATATGAACCTGACGATGCAAACTGGAAAGCTTGGATCACTGCAACCAACCTTACTGACAAAGCGGCAATTGCTGGACGCTTTGTCGATCCGTACGGGAGCGGCGTGGTTAGTGATGAATACGTTGCACCTCGCCAAGTGATTGCCAACTTTAGCTACAATTTTTAAGCCTATTTGGTCGGAACATTTTTGTTCTGGCCATTCTCCTCACCCTATTTAAACCTTTATACAACCCACAAACAGGTGCTACATGAGCAAACCGAACACACTGATATTTGTTGATTTGACCTCCGATGATCCCGCTGCCGCTGGCGAATTTTACGCTGATGTTTTCGGGTGGGAAAACGACCCTAGGCCTTATGGTGTCTTCCACCGTATGGTTCCGGGCGGCAACATGTATGATAGTAATGGTAACGAAACAACTATCGGTAATTTTCATTTAGGCATCCATAAAGCCGACAACACTCGCCCCCACCCTAATAATGAAGGTGCTGACCCCAGAGAAATTGCAGGCCCTGGCCGCAAAGCCCGAGTATGGATATTGGTGAGCGACGATGACACCATGGAAGACATCCTTGAGCGGGCGGTATCGAAGGGCGCGAAGGTACTTTGGAAAGACCATTTTTGGTACGAATTTAATGGCTTTAACTCTGCCTTTGAAGACCCATGGGGAAATGAAATAATACTCTGGGGAAAAGGTGGAGCTGAGCCTCAAATACCTGCGCACTTTACCACGGAATAACACTAAGCGCTCCATGCCGTACGTCAATCAAAGCCCCATTACTTAGATGATATTGGGGCTTTTCTCGTTCTCGTATTATGGCATTGGCAATGGCGTCTTGAAGAATGCGATATTTGGAGTTTAAGGCGTTGTAAAAAAGAAAGCCACTACTTAGGTAGTGGCCAGCGGGATATAACAATTAAATAATGAAATCATCACGAGAATAATATACCCCTCATTTGAGACGATTAAGTCGCTTAGTATGCGTCAAGAGACTTTACGTTCAGCCACATTGCTATTATCAACCGCGATAGGACGCTCTCCTTTTACCCATAGTCTATGAGCCATTCGCTGGTATTTCACGTCGTCGTAGCGAGTACCCGTGTGTAATGTACAACGGTTGTCCCACATCAATAGGTCACCTTTTTGCCATTTGTGTTGATAAACATATTTTGGTTGAGTTGTGTAATTAACCAATCGCTCGACGAGCGCCATGGCTTCTTCATCGTCCATACCCAAAACATGTTTTACAGTGCCAGTGCTTACCCATAACGCTTTACGCCCATCAGAAGGGTGTACACGTACTAACGGATGAATCACATCGGGGTTTTCTCGACGCAGTTCATCGGTGATTTCATAGCTGTTAAAGTCACGATTTTGGATAAAATGCACCAGTGAATGGTGAATTTTTAAAGTGTCTAAAAAGGCTTTTTCATCGTCGGGTAAATCATTGTAGGCCGCTACTTGATCTGCTAATAGTGTATCTCCCCCCTCTTCTGGCACAGTCACCGCATACAACATAGTGCACATTACAGGTTCTTCCTTGTACGAATAATCGGTATGCCAACCTAATCCATCATTATGCGCGCCAATGGGCTCGCCATTCGCATCGACCATATTGGAAATTTTGAATATATGCGGGTAATTAGGTAAGCAGAACTTTGTCTGCGTATGCAGTTCTGGTTCACCAAATGCCTGAATAAAACGCATTAGGTCATCTGGCTCCATGGTTTGGTTGCGCAGAACAATAGCGCCATGAGCGTGAAATGTGCGAACAACTTTTTGTAGCAATGCCTCGTCAGCATGTTGTAAATCTACATCAAATATTTGCGCGCCAAAATTGTCCTTCAACGGCGCAATCATTAATCCCGTTTCAGGGCTTTTACTTGCTTGTTGCATTGCAAACCTCTTGGTATTCAATGTTTCTAGGTAGCGCGCCCACAAATGGCAAGCGCAGTCATTGCGTAAATTAGAGCACTGTCGGTTAAATCTTTGGGTGTCGGGCGAAAGCGAGGCATACCCGACGTCACTGCAGGAATGCGTTGCATGTTAAACACATTGTGATCACGCCACATGCTTGAATACGCTGGATGAGCCAATGTAAGCGCTTCTCCCTTCACGGCTGAGGTTGCTTGACTCAGGGATTTAACCAGAGGAGCCACCTGTGCCTCGTCTGCAGCGAAGCCGTGGCGAACGACCACGGGCTCAATGTTGTAGCCCGTCAACCCTAAGCTAGCCAACAACCGATTAAGCTCATGGTAAGGTTGTGACGCTGTTTGTTTTGCAGTCAGGCCTACTTCAACATATATAGAACATACATCTGTACCAGCACCAAAAGTCAGGGGCGAACCGGCTTTAATAGCGTCAATTTGCACTTTCGGAACAGATTCTCCGCCACGACTTTTATAGTGATTCGTCTGTTCATAAGTTTGTGCCCATTGGTGCACCGCATCTATTACTTTCCCTAACTGGTAAATAGGGTTAGGGTGATCATTAGGGTCTGGAGAGTTGTCTAATATTGGGGTGAATACGCCTTCGCCGAGCAATTGAATGCGAAATAGCGCATAGCCATTACCCTGCCAAGTGACTCCCCAATCACACCCTTCCGCTGCAATAGCATAGTCTGCTACCACCCCTCCGTGATGAAACAGATAGTTTGCGCCAATATCTTTACCTAAATAGTCTACACCTTGCCATTCTTCCATCGGCTCTGGGCCAATTTCACCCGGGCACGCAGTAAGATATAGCTTTCCAGATAAGTCTATACCTGCTTTCTTTAGTGCCTTGGCCGCCATCAAAAAACAACTCATGGGGCCTCGATCGTTACTAATGGGGTAACCTCGGAAACTGCCGTCTTCTAACCAACATTGCTGCCATTCCGGATTTGCCAAAGTTTCAGGTCGATATTTGTGCCTGTTAATATGCTCATCGTCGCTGGGGCTTTCCGTATCTAAATGAGCAGTAAACAGTAGGTTTTTTCCTAGTCCCTTGCCCCCGTACTCACCAATAACATTCTGCCTATGGGCTACGGCTCCAGTCGTGCGGGTTGTAAACCCTTCCTCAACTAGCCAATTGCGCACAAACTCACCCGCTTGCGCTTCTTCTCCAGAGCGACTAGGAATATTGCCGAGACTGAGCGCTAATTGCGTTAGCTCTTCCGTTTCAATGGCACTAGCAATAGCTGCCTTTTCCTCGACGGTAACCGTGTAAGGCGTTTGAGTATCTGGGTTAAATAGCGATGTCATTGTGTCCCCCATATTGCGTGCACACTTTGCGTGTCAGTGAGCAGAGCAAAGCTTAATGCCATTGATCTTAAACTCGCCTGGTGAAGCTCGTCTTCATATGCAGCACATGCATCACTTACCACAAATACATGGTAATCGTGGTGAAACGCATCACGCACGGTAGACTCCACACAGCACTCTGTCGTTATTCCAGTTACCACTAGCGTGTCTATACCTTGAGTTTTAAGCCAACTATTTAGGTCGGTTTGCCAAAATGCACTGTAGCGCGTTTTCAATACTACCTTATCGCTTGGCGTCGGCATGCACTGATAGAAAGCTTCACCTTGTGTCCCTCTACGACAAATTGCTTGCTCGCTTGTAGAGTCTTTTCCCTGTCGAGCCATCCATTCGCTCCACGCTTCAGAGTCTGTCTCAGGGGAAGTTTGTAGCCCTATGAACACAACAGGCAGCCCAATTCTGTGTGCATCTTCCACAAGTGAATTGATATTTGAAATGGCCGGAGCCAACCGTGACATGTCTACTCCATATTGGCCTAATAAGCCCTTTGGGCTTGCAAAGTCGTGCTGGACATCTACGATGCATAAAGCCGAACGCTCAGCACTTAGCCATGTGGGTTTTGATGGGGTCAGTACGTTTTGTTTGCTAGCCATAATGTGCTCTTAGCACTGGCAGAATTTCCTCGCCGAATAAAGTTAACCCTTTGTCATAGTCGTCAAAGTTCAGCATTACTCCGTCCATTTGGGTGTTGTCGAGCATACTAATTAGCTGGTCTGCGACCGAAGCAGGATCTCCGACAAGCTCACGACTCATAAAGGCACCTTGCGCACGTATTACCATGGCATTATCTTTTAATGCTGGGTCAATACCGTAGGAGCGCATCATTCCTTCTACTGCACCAGCATCTTTGCCCTCGCGATATGCCTGAGCTTTCGCGAGTGCCTTTGTATTGTCTTTGTCTAGCACAAGAGTTGCCATGCAGTAGCACTTTATTGATTCGTCATACTCTTTGGCAATATCACGCGCCATTTGAGTAATAGAACGCGTTTCTGCATCATCCTTACCACCTACAAAACATGCGTCGGCATTCCGTACAGTAAAGCGTAAACCACGCTCAGACTGGCCTGCACACACCGTGAATGGTTTTTTCACCGGTTTAGGCTCTGAAACACAATCTTCTAAGGTGAAGTACTTTCCATCAAAATCTACTCTAGGCTCAGTCCACAAGCGATTAACAATGGTGCTCCACTCTTGTGCGTACACGTACCTTTCATCATGGTCAATATCGTCGCGCCACGCGCCCATTTGATTTAATTCATCTCGAAACGAACCCGATACAATATTTAGCCCAGCCCGCCCATTTGAAATTTGGTCTAATGTGGAAACCATTTTTGCCACTGCACCTGGGTTCATCAGTAAAGTATGCACTGTGGCAATAATTTTGGCGTGCTGTGTAGCCTCTGCAAGTCCTGCCATCATGGTCATAGACTCTAATGAACAACCCCAATGATTGGTCTCGCCACCATAACCACGCCATTTTGCCATGGACATAATGAAATCCATGCCATATCCATCGGCTAACATAGCCGCACGTTTATTTTGTGCATAAGATCCATCTAGGGTGGGTGTGGCTGTTGATACGATCCAACCGCCATTCGCAATTGGCAAAAATACACCAAATTCTTTTTTAGACATGTTATAGCTCCTTAGCTGCAGTGAGCTGAGTATCATTATGAACAGTGGGTGGCGAAACAGAGGCGGTTTTTCCCGCCTCTTTCACTAGCTTTGGTGGACGCATAAAGGACACCACAACGAACACTACAGCCGGCATAGCCCCAACCAGTAAAAATGGCGACACAAACGACCCAGTAACATCGCGCATCGTGCCGCAAATATAAGGGGCACTTGCGGCCACGGTGGCAAACAGGTTTAAAGTTGAGAACAGTTGTAAGTATGGGCCTGATCCAAAGTAGCGTAGGATCAATACTGTGCACGACAAAAACGTGAGACCAAAACCAAAACCAATTGCTATTGCATAAATCACTTGAATGAAAAGGCTATTGCCGTAGCTAAGCGCAACCATACCACCTGCCAACATTAATAAAGCGGCCTGCAACATTGTTTTAGGCTCAAAAAACTCAGCAATAAAGCCACCAATAACCCGAGACATCGCATTGCAGAATGCTTCTAACGACAGCATGGTGCTAGCTAGCGCAAAGGTAACGCCTATTTGTGTTAAGTGGGACACAGAGAAGCTATTCACTGTTGTACCTACCAACAACACACTGGTGTAAGCCGCACAAATTGCCCAATATTGCGGCGTGCGCAATGCGTCGCGAAAGCGCCAAGTTTCTCGGGTTTCATATACGTTGCTTTGGGTTGTTTTTTCTTCATCTTTAGGGGGAAGTTTTAAACGAGTAGCATCGGTAAAAGCCAATGATAGCCACATGAGCAACACAGAGGACGCAATTAGGGTAAGTGTAATAATCCAATGAAGTCGCCAATTGCCTAATGCGTCATTGGCTAACCAAACAATAAGGGGGCCTGCCACCCCACCAAGCCCGCCCATGGTGTAATAAAACCCAAAAGCCGTCGAACGCTTAACAAAGAAGTGGGTAATAATATACGTGCCGGGTATCGCGCCTACAAAGGTGTAACCCATCCCCACTAAAATACAGCCTAAGAAGTAGGTTGCTGGAATGTGTGTGGCATACAAGGTGAGAAAACCCACAGTCAGTAAACACAAACCCACAAAAAGGGTTTTGGCGATACCCCAGTTTTTAATGGTAATGGATGGCAAATAACCACTCACACCGCATGCCATGGCAAGGAAGGTAAATCCAAGCCCTGCAGTGGTCCATGTCCACTCTAATTCATTGACCATGAAAGGAATCACTACGCCTAAAGAAGAGAAAGTGGACGCACTGATTACGAAAAAGCACCAACTGAAAGTAAGCAAAATGAACCACGATTGTTTTTGGGCACTGATTTTAGGCATAAGTTATTTCCTCGTTAGCCTGACAACATTAGCAGCGTTACAATTCAGGCCCTAGTCGCTAAAAGATGAAATCGGCTATTACCAATCCCATGTATGGCAGGGTATAGTGTTAAGGTATCACTAGTTGAAGTACTACTTTTGTCTATACCCGCCTAACTTCTTGGCAATTTATGCAAACGTGAATAATTCCGGCATTTTTAGCCTTTCATCGTGCTATTTGCTGTCAGGTTCGCCTTTATTCATAACACTTCTTGGTATTTTCACGTGAACGCCTTGTACCGTATCGACCACCTGCGTTACCGTAAAATCGCTGCCCACACTCATAAGAGAATACGCATCGTCTTTGCTTAATCCTCTGTGTTCGCTTAACAGCTCAAGCATATCAAGGGAGGCATTTTTCATGGCGATATTCAAATCCTCGTCAAATCCATGAACAATAAAATAATTTGGTGTCTCAAGTAGTGGCGATGGGAACACAAAGTCCTTTCGTAGAATAATTTGCATAGTAACGTCTAAGGATGCTTCTATCGCTGTACCACTTATCTCTCCGTCACCCTGAGATACGTGAGGGTCACCGATGGAGAATAGTCCGCCCTCTACTTGCACTGGATAGTACATGGTGGAGCCCGCCCCAATGCGCCAGTTGTCAATATTACCGCCGTGTTTACCCGGAGGAATGGTGCTAACACGGCCTGATTTGTCTGGCGCTACACCCGCTGTCCCTAAATGAGGACGAACCGGAACACGTACACCATTTAGCGCTTTGTGACGTTCGCACTCCGGACAATGGGTTACGGTGCCCGGCGTTTCATATTTACCCTTAAAGTCGTAGGCATAGTGTCCATGCGCCTGCATGCTTGCCGAATCTAGTCTATAAATTGTTACCCGCTCCTTCTCACCAAACTCTTCATACAAATGGCCCCAGTTGGCCGCCAAATTAGAGCCATAGGAAAAGCGAGGACGCATAGAAAGATAACGCACTTCTAGCATGTCGCCGGGCTGCGCGCCTTCTACATAAATGGGGCCTGTCATCAAGTGTACACCCGGGTTTCTGTCGTCTTCAGGTATGCCCGCCCATACTGCTTTTAATGCATCATCCATCATAAGATCTGGCGCATCGCCCGCGTGGTGGGTCACGGCCTCCGCTTGAATAATGTCCCCACTTTTCACTTTAATTGCAGGAGCTTGAGTGGCTGAAAAGTAGCCCCAGTGGCAGTTTTCTACGGTGGCTTTTAAGGTGTGCAATGCCGAAGGATGCTTGCGGTCAGCATTGGTCAAGTCATCAATTTTTAATAATGCCATGAGGCGCTCCAGTAAAAGGTGAGGTTAGTATTTATTGGCGTATGCCCTTATTCGTAAATAAAGATTACTGGTGCTCCTCCCCAACTTCTTGCTTAGATACGCCCAGAAAGTTGGCCAAAATCCCCCGTTCACGTCGCTATAATGCAATACCTTACTGCAGTATGATGGTGGTCATATCTAACGAGCCATATTCACAGTATTGTGATTTAAATGTAACATTATCAGTAGGTTGACGAGCACCTAACACGTATAGTAAAGGAAGGTAGTGATCAGGACTGGGGACAGCTTGCTGAGCTTCTGGGCCGAAGGCTAAATAATCTACTGCGTGTTCCGGTGTGTTATTAGTCACTGCATTACGAATATAGTCACCAAACCGTTGTGCCCATGGATAGGTGGTATTACGCGCATTCCAGTTCATTACACCTAAATTGTGGACAATGTTTCCACTGCCTAAAATTAGGTAACGTTGCTCACGCAAGGCGGCTAATTTCTTTCCAATATTAAAGTGGTATTCGTTGTTTTGGGTGCGATCGATGGAAAGTTGTACCACAGGGATATCTGCCTTCGGATATACCTTAGACAATACACACCATGTACCGTGGTCAAAGCCCCAACTCGTATCTAAGCTAGCATCTTCTTCGACTAGTAAGCTAACAACTTTATTTGCTAGCTCAACGCTTCCAGGCGCAGGATATTGCATTTCATACATTGCGGGAGGGAAACCACCAAAATCATGTATTGTGCGAGGGTTTTCATTGGCAGTTACCGCGGTTTTGTCGATATACCAGTGGGCTGATACACAGACAATACCTTTAGGCGTCGAAAATTCACTTGCCAAGTTGTCCCACATTTGTGTAGCTGGGTTATTTTCCAAGATGTTGCCTGGACTACCATGACCAATAAATATAGCTGGCATAATAGTGTTGTGTTCACTCATCGTTGCTTACTCTTAGCGTTGTACTAGATGCCATTACGCTATCCCGATAGACCTGCACAGTCTTGTATAAACCTGATTAAATAGTTGATAAAAAACGCCTAGCAAATTCAAGCAATGGCACTACATGCGTAAATTCCCCAGTTCTTTGGGCGTAAACAGACAAGAATCTCCTACACGGCTGACATACCGTTTACATGTTCATATTCAAACTGTGGGAAAAAGTCATGAAAGTAGCGGTAATCTGTGGCAGCCAACGAAAATCATCACAAACTGCCAAAGTAGGCCAATATGCGGTAAACCACTTAACCGACCTTGGTCACGACACCTATTTTTTAGATCTCGCCGTGCATCCGCTGACAAATTTCGACGATTCTTTTTGGTCTGAGCCTTCAGGTACATTGCAAACGCAATGGCAACCTATATCAGACGAGTTGAAAAGCGCCGACGCGCTTATCGTAATTACCCCAGACTGGCACGGGATGGTACCCAGTTGCTTGAAGAATTTCTTTTTGTACTGTGGGGTAAAGGAAACAGCAAATAAACCGGGGCTAATAATTGCGTTGTCAGCGTCAACCGGTGGCTACTTGCCAGTGGCAGAACTACGTATAAGTAGCAGTAAAAACAATCGTATTTGCTGGATACCAGACCATCTAATTATCCGTAATGTCAAAGCGTGTTTTAATACGCCATGTCCCTCGGAAGATAAAGACGATACCTATATACAGGCTAGATTTTCCCACTCACTGGGCTTGCTATTGCAATATGCAGTAGGATTAAGCGGTGTGCGCGAAAGTGCTGTCGCCGATTACAAAACCTATCCTTTTGGCATGTAACAGTCGCTATAGACTCATTGAGACCGGAGTAAATCATGGCATCTAATACTATTAGTATTACCCCACTTACACGCAATATTGGCGCTGAAATTGGCAATATAGATTTAACCAAGCCCCTAAGTGCAGAGGTAGAAAATCAACTCAAAAACGCCATAGCCCAATATCAGGTCATTTTTTTTCGTGACCAAAAGATTAGCCATGAACAGCACATGGCGGTAGGGCAGATATTTGGCGATCTCATTATTCATCCCGGAGCAAAAGGAATAGAGGGCTACGACAAAATTGTGGCTATACACGCCGATAAAGACTCTAAATACATTGCAGGAGACAACTGGCATTCTGACTTAAGCTGTAATGCGCAGCCTCCGATGGGTTCAATGTTGTACATCCACACGCTTCCAGAAGTTGGCGGCGACACGCTTTTTTCATCCATGTATGCTGCCTATGACGCGCTATCTCCCGCTATGCAGCAGTATTTAGAGGGATTGCAAGCAGAGCACGACGCAAATCACGTATACCATGCTATTTATGGAGATTACGGAACGGCTTACCCTTGTAATGTTCACCCAGTAGTACGTACTCACCCCGTTACAGGTAAGAAGGCTATTTTTGTTAATGCGTCCTATACCACCCGCATACTCGGTGTATCTAAAAACGAAAGTGATGGTATTTTAGCGATGCTCTATGAACTGACCAAAGATCCAAACTTTCAGGTGCGATTTAGCTGGCAACCTCATTCAATCGCCATATGGGATAACCGTTGTACTCAACATTTTGCAGTATGGGATTACTTCCCCGATACCCGTTCAGGATACCGCGTAACCATTGGCGGCGATACGCCTTATTAGCTAAGCACGTGCAACTATGTTGCCGAGATAATTACGATGTCGATAGACAATCTGAATTTCGCCAAGATGATGCAGTTACTACTTCTGTACAGTTTCGTATCGTTAAAACTCAATGCATATTTACATGGCTAGCGGAAGTTAGCGTAGGTAGATTAATAGGCGGCCTTTTTGGCGTTGCTCTTGATGTCTACACTGCAATCACCATGTCATATTGAATTGAGTATACATAATGAATACAACGCTTCTAAAGGTTTGCGCCATATGTGCGGTTGCCGGTATCAGCGGCATACTGCCGCTTCCCACTCTTGTTAAAGCCGTTGTTGTCGTTGCGGCACTCATTGGATTGTTATTAATAAAGACAGAAGACGGCGAATAAAAAAGCCACCAAGAGTTAACTTGGTGGCTTCTTATATATGTCATGTTGTTGATGTTAAAAGCTATGCCTTTAAATCAACAAGCGAGACGGATGATTACATCATGCCGCCCATTCCGCCCATGCCGCCCATATCAGGCATTGCAGGCGCAGCTTCTTCTTTAGGTAGTTCAGCTACCATTGCTTCAGTAGTGATCATTAGTGAAGCAATTGACGATGCGAACTGAAGTGCAGAGCGTGTTACTTTAGTTGGGTCAAGAATACCCATCTCAAGCATGTCGCCATAGGTATCGTTACCTGCGTTGTAACCGTAGTTACCTTCGCCGCCTTTAACTGCGTTGATAACAACAGAAGCTTCAGCACCGGCGTTAGACGCGATTTGACGTAGAGGTGCTTCCATCGCACGTAGTGCAAGCTTAATACCTACAGTTTGGTCTTCGTTGTCGCCAGTTAGCTCGCTAAGCTTAGATGCGGCGCGAACGAGAGCAACACCACCACCAGGTACTACGCCTTCTTCAACCGCGGCGCGCGTTGCGTGTAGTGCATCTTCAACACGGTCTTTCTTCTCTTTCATTTCAACTTCGGTTGCTGCGCCCCCTTTAATGACTGCAACACCGCCTGAAAGCTTAGCAAGACGCTCTTGAAGTTTTTCTTTATCGTAGTCAGATGAAGACTCTTCAATTTGACCTTTGATTTGAGCACAACGGCCTTCAATCGCTTCTTGGTCGCCGTTACCGTCAACAACAGTGGTGTTATCTTTGTTGATAACAACGCGCTTAGCAGTACCAAGGTCTTCGAGTTGTACTTTTTCAAGCTCAAGACCAATCTCTTCAGAGATTACAGTACCGCCAGTTAGAATAGCGATGTCTTGTAGCATGGCTTTACGACGGTCACCAAAACCAGGTGCTTTAACCGCTGCCACTTTAACAATACCGCGCATGTTGTTAACGACTAGAGTAGCAAGCGCTTCGCCTTCAACATCTTCAGCGATGATCATAAGCGGCTTACCTGCTTTCGCTACACCTTCAAGGGTAGGAAGTAGTTCACGGATGTTAGAAATTTTCTTGTCAACCAATAGGATGAACGGGTTGTCTAGTTCAACAGTGCCGTTTTCTTGGTTGTTGATGAAGTATGGAGATAGGTAACCACGGTCGAACTGCATACCTTCAACAACGTCTAGTTCGTTTTGAAGTGCTTGACCTTCTTCTACAGTGATAACACCTTCTTTACCTACTTTTTCCATTGCTTGTGCAATGATGTCGCCTACTTCTGCGTCTGTGTTTGCAGAGATAGTACCAACCTGAGCGATAGACTTGCTGTCTGCACAGTCAGTAGAAAGCGCTTTAAGCTCTTCAACTGCAGCAATAACAGCTTTGTCGATACCGCGCTTAAGATCCATTGGGTTCATACCCGCAGCAACGCTCTTAAGGCCTTCAGTTACAATAGCTTGCGCGAGTACTGTTGCAGTAGTAGTACCGTCACCCGCTTCATCGTTCGCCTTAGACGCTACTTCTTTAACCATCTGTGCGCCCATGTTTTCAAACTTGTCTTCAAGTTCGATTTCTTTCGCTACAGATACACCATCTTTAGTAATGGTAGGGGCACCAAATGACTTATCTAGTACAACGTTACGGCCTTTTGGACCTAGGGTTACCTTAACTGCGTTTGCTAGGGTGTTAACACCTTTAAGCATTTTTGAACGCGCGTCATCACCAAAACGTACTTCTTTAGCTGCCATGATTCAATTCCTCTCTAATTCGGTTAAACGTTAGTTGTTATTACTCAACAATCGCAAGAATGTCGCTTTCGCTTAGGATTAGAACTTCTTCACCATCCAGCTTTTCTGTTTTAACGCCGTAACCGTCATTGAAAATAACGGTGTCGCCAACTTTAACGTCTAGCGCTTTTACGTCGCCGTTATCAAGAATACGACCGTTACCTACTGCGATGACTTCACCGCGAGTAGATTTTTCCGCTGCAGAACCAGTCAGAACGATGCCGCCTGCAGATTTACTTTCTTGCTCTGCGCGTTTAATGATTACGCGGTCGTGTAAAGGACGAATTGCCATTTTCAAGTCTCCTGAAAATTCCACTATTCAAGTTTAAGTGATTACCGGTATTCAGTTGTCTGAATACCGAATGCTTGGGATGCCCATTTCTGGGCAGTTAAAATCTTATCTGCGAGGATAAATGGGGGAGTGTCCTGACAACTTCAAGGGTTTTTACATAAAAAAATGTAAAAAAATTGATTTTAACGTTACTTCAATCGCTTATCAGGATCGTTTTGCGTTTTATCAGCAAACTCGCCTTCGATGACATCACTGTCGTCACGCCCGCTATTACGCTGGCCGAAGGGGCCATTGCTTTGCTCAAATGGGTTATGTTGCGCACCTTGCTGATAGTTGAACCCACTAGCGGCTCCCGCACTACCTGGCACGACAACCCGCATCTTCATGTGTTTGCTTACTTGGGCAGCAAGAAAATGGCGTGAACCTGGTAGCGCAAATAAAAAACCGAATATGTCAGTGATAAACCCTGGCGTCACCAGTAATATGCCCGCCACCACTAGCATGAGCCCTTCAACTAACTCGTTGCCGGGCATCTCATTGCGCTGCATTTTCGCTTGCGCGGTTTGCAAGGTATTTATTCCTTCACGTTTAACAAAGTATGCCCCTATAAACGCGGATAAAATAACCAGCCCAACCGTGTTCCAACCACCAATAATGTCGCCAACATGTACCAATAGTGCTATTTCAACTATCGGTAGAATGGCAAAAAGTAAAAATAAAACCCGCAAAACCCTTCCTCTTTCTAACGTGTCATAGTCAGTTATAAGGGCTAAGACACTAATAACAAGCAAAGGTGCAATGGTTTCGGCTAATAGGCAAGGTAAAGCGACCGATGACGAATATGGTAAGCTTGGTTTATGAAAGAATAGGCCGCACATCCCGGTCTAATCAATCAGATCAAATGAGGAGGCGAATAATGTCGTTACGTGTGGTTTTGTGTACGGCGCCAAATAAGGCGATTGCACAGCAAATTGCGAATTCCTTGGTGGCTGAAAAGCTTGCTGCATGTGTCAATATTATCAGCGGTATTGAGTCGGTGTACGAATGGCAAGATCAAATCGAAACCGACCAAGAGTACCAGCTAATCATAAAAACCGCCTCCACTTGCCTCGACAATGCCTTTCAATGTGTTTGTGCGTTGCACCCTTACGATGTGCCAGAGTGGATAGTGTTAGATGCGTGTGCAAGCGAACAATATGGCATGTGGATGCGTAACGTTCTAAACAATCACTAAGTATGTGTAACAATAAAAATAAAACAAAGACGAATTAACCATGATAAAAATGAAAAATCCCATGCTGTTGTTGCGCACACTAATGTGTCTGTTAGTGGTACAAGTCAGTGGGCCAGCATTTGGGCAACTGTCTAACGACTTCGACGACCCTTTCGGTGATGAACCTGAATATTTGCCTGTGGATCAGGCATTCATGTTCGACTTTAATCAAGATCAACAAGACTTAACGGTAAGCTTCACCATTGCAGAGGGTTACTATCTATACAAAAAGCAATTTAAATATGTCGCGAAAAATGCCGAGATAGGGGAAGCCTCTTACCCTAAAGGCAACATCATTGAAGATGAATTTTATGGTGAATCTGAAGTTTTTCACCAGCAAGTAGACATTCATATTCCCCTTACCCAGGTATCGGCAGATGGGATAGTTAAAGTACGTTACCAAGGTTGCGCCGAGGCAGGTTTGTGTTACCCGCCAACGGTAAAGGTGGTGTATGTAGACGCATTGGCGAAAAGTCCCGCGCACGGGAGTACGGCAACAAGCGAGCAGTACTCTTTGGCAGATAAGCTAATCAATAAAGACAATCTTGCCCTCACGTTACTGCTGTTTCTAGCCCTAGGTATTGGCCTTGCTTTTACACCCTGTGTATTCCCCATGTATCCCATTGTGTCGGGTATCGTTATTGGCCAAGGCAAACCCAAAGGGCTATCACACTCATTTTGGCTTACTTTTGTGTACGTTCAAGGCATGGCAATTACCTATTCTCTGTTAGGTGTCGCGGTGGCGGTTGCAGGGGCGCAATTTCAGGCTGCCTTACAACACCCCGTGGTGTTAAGCGTATTTATTGGTTTATTTGTACTATTAGCTGTTGCTCTATTTGGCGGGTTTGAGCTGCAACTGCCTGCAAAATGGCAAGAACGATTAACCCATTTAAGTAACAACCAAACCGCAGGTAGCTTTGCCGGTGTGTTTGTGATGGGTGTACTTTCAGGGCTAATTGCCTCCCCCTGCACCACGGCGCCGCTCACTGGCATTTTGTTATTTATCGCCCAAACGGGGGATATGCTACTGGGGTTTGCCTCGCTTTATTTGCTTAGCTTAGGCATGGGTATTCCGCTTATTCTTTTTGGCATCACTGGCGGAAAGCTGTTACCGAAAGCAGGTAACTGGATGAATGTGGTAAAAGTCACCTTTGGCTTTATGATGTTAGCTGTGGCCATTGTGTTTATTGAACGGCTGTGGACAAGCCCATTATCAGATTTCATTTGGGCGGCCTGGGGCTTTGGTCTGTTTGGATATTACTGGTATATCAATCGTCACACGCCTGCCACCAAGGCAAAATTGATACGCGCCATTATCGTCGCCATGGGTATTATGGGCAGTGTGTCGGTGGCACTCCATGCGGGCATTAACGCCGAATTGTGGGGCGAGCAAAAAGCCCACCCTACGTTTCAACAGGCGAGAAATCTCGATGAACTTTACGCGAATATTGCACAAGCTAATGCCGAGGGTAAAACCGTGATGGTGGACTTGTACGCAGACTGGTGTGTAGCGTGTAAAGAGTTTGAAAAATACACCTTCCCCAGCGAAAACGTGCAAGAAGCACTTCAAAACACGGTGTGGATGCAAATGGATTTAACCGATAACACGCCAGAGCGGCAAGCGGTGTTCGACAAGTTTGACGTGTTGGGTTTGCCTACTATCTTGTTTTTTGACAATGAAGGAAACGAGCTTAAACGCGCCCGAGTCACCGGCTTCATGAAAGCAGATGCCTTTGCCGCCCACGTTAACTCATCGGTAAATAGCGGAGCTTCTCGTTAATAAACACGAGGAACCGCTAACCAACTTGTGTTTTTAGGGGCGGCGTTACCCCAACGTATAAGATAATTTTTCGCCATGACTTGGTTTATTTTTAGCTAAGTCATGGCGCTATAACGCCCTTACTGCCTACCTTTGGCGAAATCGTCAGCGCTACTTTTCGGCTAACCTGTACTCAAAACTTTGCACCGAAAACACCTGATTAGACCAGTATTTTGCTGCGAAAACTTTCACTTTTACTATAATCGGTTGCTAATTCAATAAACGAGCGGAATTATTGGCTTTTTTTCGTGCAACTGTCACATTTTTTTGTTGAAATGACATTTAATGTGATTTTTTAACGAAGATAGCAGCAAATTCAATGAATATTTTGTTACTAAATGGCCCTAACCTAAATATGTTAGGACAACGTGAACCTGATAAGTACGGCTCGCAAACCTTGCAAGACATCGTGGATGATCTTCAAGCGCAAGCTGAGTCAAGTGATGTTACGCTTAGTCACTTTCAGTCGAATGCTGAGCACGAGCTTATTGACTGTATTCACAATGCAATGGGGAACATAGATGCCATTATTATTAACCCTGCTGCTTTCACGCACACCAGTGTAGCCCTTCGCGACGCACTGCTAAGTGTCAGTATTCCATTTATTGAAGTGCACCTGTCTAACGTACACGGTCGCGAACCGTTTAGACACCACTCCTATTTTTCTGATGTTGCAGCTGGCGTCATCGTTGGCTTTGGCGCAATAGGCTATTCACTTGCGCTAACTGCAGCAATCAATTTACCGAAATCGCAAAATTAACGCAGAGACAGAACATGGATATTAGAAAAATTAAGAAGCTAATCGAACTTGTGGAAGAATCTGGCATTGCCGAGCTAGAAATCACAGAGGGCGAAGAGTCAGTACGTATTCACCGTGGTCCCACCGGCGTTCAAGCGCCTATGAATTATAGCTTTGCGGCGCCTCAAGCTCCACAAATGGCACCGCCACCAGCGGCGCCTATTGCAGAAGCCCCTGCTGCTGTAGAACCTGCTGCGCCAGAAGGCCACGTGGTTAAGTCTCCTATGGTAGGTACCTTCTACCGCGCCTCTTCTCCTACTGCTAAGCCGTTTGCCGAAGTTGGTCAACAAGTCAAAGTTGGCGATACCCTTTGTATCGTTGAAGCAATGAAGATGATGAACCAAATTGAAGCTGATAAAGCCGGTGTGGTGAAAGCCATTCTGGTAGAAAACCAAGATCCAGTAGAATTCGATCAACCTATGTTCATCATTGAATAAGTGAGTGCTGCATCATGCTAGATAAAGTACTTATTGCTAACCGGGGCGAAATTGCGCTACGTATACTTAGAGCTTGTAAAGAGCTAGGTATAAAGACTGTAGCCGTGCATTCAACCGCGGATAAAAACCTAAAACACGTGTTGCTTGCTGATGAATCTATTTGTATCGGTAAAGCATCTGCCACTGAAAGTTACCTGAACATTCCCCGTATCATTGCCGCCGCGGAAGTGACTAACTCTATTGCTATTCACCCTGGCTACGGCTTTTTAGCGGAAAACGCTGACTTTGCGGAAGCAGTAGAAAAAAGTGGCTTTATTTTCATTGGCCCCACCGCCGAAACCATCAACTTGATGGGTGACAAAGTGTCGGCCATTAGTGCAATGAAAAAAGCGGGTGTACCTTGCGTACCGGGCTCAGACGGCCCTCTTTCCGGTGATGAAGAAAAGAATAAAGCGATTGCTAAGCGCATTGGCTACCCAATTATCGTAAAAGCTGCCGGTGGCGGTGGTGGTCGCGGTATGCGCGTGGTTCGCAGCGAAGGTGAGTTGGTGAAAGCCATAGAAACCACCCAAGCGGAAGCTGGTGCAGCGTTTGGGAACGCCACGGTTTACATGGAGAAGTTCTTAGAAAACCCACGCCATGTTGAAATTCAAGTGTTGGCTGACGGTCAGGGTAATGCCATTCACCTTGGTGAGCGTGACTGCTCAATGCAGCGTCGCCACCAAAAAGTCGTTGAAGAGGCGCCAGCGCCGGGCATATCCGAGCAAATGCGAGCCAAAATTGGTGACCGATGCCGCAGAGCTTGTATTGAAATAGGCTATCGCGGTGCAGGTACTTTCGAGTTCTTATACGAAAACGGCGAATTCTATTTCATAGAAATGAACACCCGTATTCAGGTAGAACACCCTGTCTCTGAAATGATTACCGGTGTAGACCTTATTAAAGAGCAACTTCGCATTGCCGCAGGCCAACCACTTTCAATTGACCAATCGCAAATTCAGATTCGTGGCCATGCTATTGAATGCCGTATTAACGCGGAAGATCCTGAAACCTTTATACCAAGCCCAGGTCCCATTGATATCTTTCACGCACCAGGCGGTTTAGGTATACGCTGGGAGTCACATATCTATTCTGGGTATGTAGTGCCACCGTATTACGACTCTATGATTGGCAAGCTTATTACCTATGGTGAAAGCCGCGATGAAGCCATTGCGCGCATGCGTCACGCCCTAGATGAACTTGTGATAGAAGGCATTAAAACCAATATTCCTTTGCAACGTTCGATTATGGCCGATGAAAACTTCTTCGCGGGTGGAACTAACATCCATTACCTTGAGAAGAAATTAGGTATGTCATAGTACCGTTTTTATCCCCCTTAGCGTCGTCTCTTAAGGATAACGAGACGGCGCTTTTTCGTTTTTTCCTTCCTCAAATACCTCTCACTCCCATTTTCTGTTTTTACGATTAAAACAATCAATATTTAAGATTTTTCTTATTAAGAGCAAAACTCTATACTGATTCCATTGTTAGCCCTCCCTGCTAACAGTGAAGCAATTTTGTTTCTAGTTGTGTTTACCCTCATTGGAGTCCACCTCCATTTCTTGCCGGTGTCTATCACCGGCTTTTTTTTGCCAAAATTAAAATCATTTAATAGGCTTGGGCAGTATCTAATCTATCGCGCGTAAACTTATCATCCATGGTGAAGCATAATAATGACAGGTAATCATCCCAAAGCAGTAGTCATGCCCTTTGCACTTTTGTTCGTTGTCGTGAGTATTTGCGGTTGTATGCTTTTTACGCCCGTATTAGCTAGCTCAGTCGTGTCGCAAAAGCTCGATCTTCAATATCGATTTGATACGCGCTCCGACCGACCTAGTCGACATCAATACCGTGTGCGCTATTACCCTAGCTTATCCTTTGGCGATCAACGTCATTGGTCACTCAATGGATTCATAGTCAGCGGCGACGATTTTGCTTCTAGCCATAATACCCTGGGTAGTGATAACGCCGATTACCTGTATGCCCGCCGCGTTTTTGTTCGCTATCAATCTGATTATGGAAAAACAGAGATAGGCGTAATACCGACTTACAAAGGGCGAGTTTCTTCAACGGGGTTATCTAAAGATGGATGGATCTCCGGCATCAGAAACGTGTTTCAATTACAAGACGACAGCGCCTTTGAAGTGGTTGTCGGCCAACTAAGCGACACCCAAGCAAATCGCGCGTTGTCTTTAGGGGGCGAAGAAGATTACGTAGAAATAGAGTATTCCGCCAACATGGGGAAAAAGCACAGTTATGAAGCCAGTATTGAGCGAATGACAGCGCAAAACTTTATACGGGGAGAATATCGCTACCAGATTACCCCGAGCCACACCGCCTTTTTTGAAGCGATAAAACGTCTTGACGATGCTAGCGCGAAAATTGTGGTGGGTTTGTCAGGTTCGCTGTCACTTTATCATTATCCCCTTGAGTATTTTTCTCACTACTCTCATGTTGATGACGACTTCGGCGCCCGTGCAGAACTAACTGAAGATTTTCTTGGCACAGGACACGGTGTATCGCTGGAAGTCAGTGGAAACCTGGTCAGGCATCATCACCTTGAATGGTTTAGTCGAATCGATGTTGTAGACAGTGTCACCAGAGTAATGGCGGGAATAAAACTCTCTCTGGCTCAAAATTAAAAAAAGGCCCATCAAACGATGGGCCAAACAGCAAGAACGCGTACGCACTTTAACAGTGCATAATAGATACGCCACCTGGGCTTATTGTGTTCACCAAAGTAAATTACGTATTTTTAACCTTCACACCTTTCATATGCCAGCGCGATTTATTAGTATTGATAGTGAGCACTATCAATAAACGCTTTGGTTTTTAATAGTGCTCACGCCGTTCATGTTTTTCCATTTGTATTGATTAAGGTAGAGAAGGTTTCTTCAGTGCCCCAGAGATATACACAACTAAAAGATCAACTTCCTGTTTCTAGACTCACGCTTAACGTGCTGCTCGCCTTACGGCTGATGTATGATGATGTAAACGACGTGGTAAAGCTCGACAGTGATATAGAAGAACTCAAACACTTTCCAGAAAGACTCAGTGACAGTTACCGTGCGGAATGGGAAAGCTACGTTCGTCGCGCACTCGTTAACGAGTTTAAGCAACATGGCGACGCGTCACCCGCCACTTTCATCGCTTCAATTATGGAACGGGTAGAGGCTGTACAAGCATCAAACCCTCGCTATGCCGCATTAATGCCTATTATCGAGCGTGCACAACAGGTTAATCACGCTGAAAATACGCACCTTTTTCCGTCACCATGGCGGCAACAAATTATGGCGCTACTGCTGCCGGTTACCGCGGTTACGCCGCCAGACAAAGATAACTCATAATTCCCATTACGCTTTCTTATTAGCACTTTTTACTTTGTATTGAGAAGGGCAATACCCTCTGTCTACCCCTGCTGGACGTAAGCTGGCGTGCTTCGTTTTTCGTCCTGACACTCGTTCTCGCCAGTTCTTAAAGGTCTTATGCCTGAGGTGCGCTCGCATCAACGCAATCACTTCTTTTTCGGGTATTCCATACAAAGCCTCTATGGCTTCAAATGGCGTGCGATCTTCCCACGCCATTTCAATAATTCGAGATTTGTCTTCTTCGCTGTACATGGCAAAACAACATTCACAATTAGGTACTGCTTTTACGCATTTAGGAATATTTTGTTCACTACACCCAATGATTAAGTACTACTTTCATCGTCTTTTTCGAACGCCAACTTGAGCAGTTCCGCGGCGGCTTTAGCGTCGCTCAACGCGCGGTGATGCCTTTCCATCTTAATATCAAAATGTTGGGTTAAATTTGCAAGGGAATAAGATGTTAAACCAGGATATGTACGTCGCATTTCGCGCACTGTGCACATTTTAGGCCGGCGATAGGTGTGCTCTAATCGAGCAAACTCTTGTTTAATGAAGCCATAATCAAAATTAACGTTGTGGGCCACAAATACAGCGTCTTCCGTGAAAGCATTGATATCTTCTGCAACATCGGCAAACACCGGGGCGGAGGCTACCATTTCATCTGAAATACCCGTTAAACGCGTTATATTGTTTGGAATTCGCCGCATTGGGTTAATTAAGGTTTGATACTGAGCAATCTCTTCACCCGCCACAAGCTTAACCATGCCAATCTCAGTTATCCTATTATAACTGTTGTTACCACCCGTGGTTTCTATGTCGACCACCACGTAAGGTTGTGCTGGATCTCTCACCCAGTTCACTGTGGTAACCGCCACTTCAAATCCTGCCTGCTGTAAGCGTTGAATAGACACCAGCTGGTTACGCCGTAATTGGTCGCCAGGCGCTTTAATCTCTTCAAAACGTAGGGTGTTATCTAACACCATAATATCGGGAAAGCCATCTCGTAAGTTTTCGAAATCTCGGCTCATCATACGCAATAAATTAAATATTGTGGGCAACTCTCCATGCGTTATCAGGGCGTCTAGGGGCGCGAGTAGGCCGCTTGACCACATAAATAAGCTATTCACCTTCCCGTAATGTTGGGTAGCCATTTTGTGTATATGGTGGCGTAGCTTTTGTTTGCTGTTTAGTGCAGTAAGCAACGACTCTATGCTATTTTCAAATTTTGTGTAGAAATTGTTTTGCTTAAGAGAAAGCGGGCGACGGTCAAATTCTGTAACCAGTGTGTCTTCTTCATAAAGCTGCTGCCAAAATGTTAACCCAAACAAGCTGCGCCAAAGCCGGTTTTCGGTACGCCAACCTTGCACGCCTTGTCTTGCATAATAGGCTAAAACGCCCCGCTCTACTTGTTGGTTTTGGCTAACATCTATATCCAGAGATTTGCTTGCGTTACGCAGCATATCGGTCACCGTACTGGTGCGCTTCTTGTGATATTTTCGTGCATAGAAATCCTCGGCGAACGCTAACAGCGTGTCTGATTGCGGGTTGTCTATAATGTGCTCTAGATGCTGTTTTACTGCATCGGTATCGCCCGCTTTGTAGGTTTCTCTAAGCCATTTTTCTTTTGCTTTATCGCTTTGTGCCAATTTAAGAATATCGAGAGCTTTTAACTTATCAAACTCCATTAATTTCATGCCCAAAGCATAAATAAATTGGTCTCGATAAAATGCAGCCGACACACTCTGTACATCAGGAAAAGGTAGCTTGGCTACTCCAAGTAATGCCGCTTGATCGTAATAGGCCAGCTTGCTGTAGCGATCGGCGTAAAACCACGCCGCTTCTGTATCTTCTTTGCTGTCAAAACGCGCGCTATTGCCAACCGAGTCAGACCGCGTACGCATGACACCCAGATCGCGCATTGAAAACTGATTCAGCCGACTTTTGGTATTGCCAAAGTAAACAAACAGTAAAAAGCGCAGAGCATTGTCAAACAAGCATACTAAATAATGGTCTAGTGAAAAGCGATCAGGCCACCCATGTAGCGCAATTTCTTGGCGCAACCTTTCAACTAATTTGGATTTGGTGAGTGCCGATAACCCTTGCGTACTCCCGTAGGTAGCCATGAGTTCGATAATGGCGTCTTTCGTCAGTACGCCCGCCATATCCTGTACCGAGGCATGGGATAAATCACCGAACCACCCGCTTTCAATAAGGCTATCGATTTGCTGTTGCGGGAGTGATATTTCAGCATAATTAAATTGGCTACGATCGATGACGGCGTACTTGCGGTTGGCAGCACGCACTACAATGCACTGTTTATCTTCATCTAAGGCGCAAAAGCGCGTAATAAAGGTATTGGCCTGCTCGGTCAATAAGTGGCCACTCGCCCCATCAAAGAAGCGCAAAAATTCATGAAAGTGGGTTAAATAGTATCGGGGCGGTAAGTCTTTTCGCATTTTAAGGCACTGATCATCGAAACCACCAACAGTGTATATTTATACAGCACACTTAATCAACCCTTTACTTTTTAGCAATCCAGAGCCGCTTTTATCGCGTAAAAGAATAACTCGGGAATTAATGGCGGTGAGAATAATGAGTTTAACGCGTTCCATGGGGTTTTCATGCCCCTATTGCATGGCGCCCAATGAGGTAGAAATAGATGAGATCAACGACGTTGGTCAAGTTCAGGTATTAGATTGCCAAGTATGTTGCCAGCCTATCGAATTGAGAGTGTTCCAACAGGGTGATGACATTGATTTAGAGGCGACCTGCGAAAATGAGTGAACCATTTAATACCTACAAGCTTGACGATATCACCACCATGCCTCAACGCTATCGGGCAAACTTTATCAACAGTTTATCAGGCTTTAAGTCAGCGGCACTGCTTGGTACCACTGATGGAAAAAGTCATAACTTAGCGATTGTAAGTTCGGTGGTTCATGTAGGCGCTAATCCCCCTTTACTCGGTATGATAATGCGCCCCCATACGGTACAACGAGACTCATTGAACAATATTAAACAGCAAGGTGTGTACACCCTCAATCATGTTCATACGCAATGGGTAGATAAAGCCCATCAAACCTCAGCCCGCTATCAACCACAAGAAAGTGAGTTTGAAAAAGTAGGGTTAACGCCCTGGTTTAGCGATAATTTCAACGCACCGTATGTGGCTGAGAGTCATATAAAGATAGGCTTGAAGGTAGAGCAGCATTTTACGTTGTGTAACCAAACAGAGATGGTGATAGGGGCAATTAAAGAAGTACACCTTAATAAGGCCATGATGTCTGAGGACGGTTATGCGGATATCGAACGTGCAGGTAGTGCCTGTATATCTGGCCTTGATAGTTATCATAGTACCCACCGCATTGCGCAGTTTAGCTATGCGAAACCTGACACACCGTTAACCAATAAGTAAACTTTATGGGTGCCATTCATGTCTCATTCATCTAAACAGGCTATAGTTAGATGAATGAGATTTAATCTGGATCAATGAAGTTATTTCGTATTTAGCCGATCCTGACAATGCGCGTTATAGTATAATGTAGTGATAGAAAGAAACCTGCCTACGGGCAGGTTTTTGCGTTTAAAGCCTTGAATAAAAAAGAATCATTCTCGTTATTATCTCACTTGGAGAGAATTATGAAATCTGTAAACCGTCGCGACTTTTTGAAGTTGTCAGGGACAAGCTTAATAGGGCTAACCTTAGGTAGTGTTGCACTTCGCGCTCAGGCGCAAGAGCAACTTCAAGCGGATGATCCAACAGCCAAAGCACTTAACTACACCCCAGCCTCAACGGTTGACGGCGCACAGTGCAAAAATTGTATGTATGTACAAGGCGCAGATGGTGAAAACTATCGCCCTTGTGCGTTATTCCCCAATAAATTGGTTAATGCAAATGGTTGGTGTAGTGCTTGGGTTAAACGCCCCAGCTAAGACAGTGACAACAGGGCAAGTTAGTTAGCCTTTAGGTAACTGGCGTAGCCCCATATCAGCGAAAAGCCCCATTAGTGGGTAATGCCAGTCAGTTAAGCTGACTGGCATTTTTTCTTTTTGAGAGGATATTTCTTGGGTTTTGGCTTAACCCATCTTGGATAACACCTGTCCTCGCGCCTCAGCGGAAGTAAGCAGTATCCCATCTGAGTAAGTAAAGCATTGTATATTTTTGGTATGTTCCCCGGGCTACTCAGAGATACAGTAACGAAGAAGTGCGTAATGGCCATAGCGCAACTTGTAAAGCTGAG
>ERZ724574.7-NODE-7-length-80923-cov-4.041326_pt1 | contig 80923 bp, 68 predicted proteins | sample MGYA00375868_ERZ724574 | MGnify/ENA primary metagenome ERZ724574 (study PRJEB28725, sample SAMN03264852) | marine sediment metagenome | biome: marine pelagic biome; feature: marine oligotrophic desert; material: marine snow | place: Pacific Ocean:North Pacific...
TTGTTCTGTAACCAGACTCACCGCATCCAGTTTGAATTCTTTCGAGTAGCTTTTTCGGGTTTTCATATACACTCCAGTTGAGATAATTATCTCTTAACTGGGTGTGTGAATCTATTGGAGCACGTCAGCAGTAGTCAGAGAGGAAAAGGTAGTTCCATAGAATTATCATATTGCGCAGTAAAGTATTGCTAGCCATCACCAACTGAACTTCATCGTGCAAACCAACCTGAAGCTTGCCATTTCTGCCAAAAAGTACTTTATCAGCAAGTTTTTGCCCCAGCTCAACTCTATTGAGCTGCTTTTGAATATTTTGTCTTAGTTCTTCGTCGTCTACATAATTGAGAATAAAGTGGGTTTTTAGCAACCTACCGAATTCTTTAAATGCCTTATACAAAGTATTATCACGCTCACTGCTGGATAGCATTTTGAGCATCTGAGATGAACTACAGCGTTTTAATTTCATCGATGCCATCAATCGTAAAATGTCGTCCCAATTATCCAATATAAGTTTTTTATTGATTTGGGACTTAGGGGCAAGTGGTGAATCAGAATACTTCTGTGTTGATTTGGAATGATAAGCATAAAGCGTTTGGTGATGAACGTTTTTAATGCGAGGGGCAAATGAAACATCCATGAGATAAAGACCGGCAAATACCGCCTCTGTATACCCATGGGTGTCTGTACTGTGAATATGTTCCTCAATGTCGTCTTGCATCAGTGTGTGTTTAGAAGATACCAATCCTTCTAGCACATAAGGCGCTTCACGATCTGATGATGTCAAAACGTTAACATGAAAGAAAGACTGTTTTTCGTCCAAGAAGCTATTTACGCTTATGCCTTGTTCTTTTCCGTAGTATTTGTATGAGTAATTTGCCAACAACGAATTGACGTTTACGACAACCTTCTTACCGTCGCTACTTGTGTGCAGCCTGCCATTATTTTCGTTATAGATTGTCGGCAGCGAGAGAGATTGAATAGTCTTAACCAGACAGTCATTCGCTCGTTGTAAATTGGTAATCGATACCCAAGAATTTTCAGTATCTTTCAATGCTTTTTCAGAAAATAGCTTACTGGCTCTGGCCAGCTCAGTGTGCCCAAGGTTCGTTCCCAAACTTAACACCGTGGCAAAAAGTAAACGAATATCAATCTCTGTATTACCGCCGCGAGGAAGCCGATTGCTAAAGCAGCTTGAAAAATTTGTATGTCGGTCAATTTCGAACATGACATCTTGAAGTGTGACTGAACGCGATGATCCTAGTAAGGTTGGGATGTATTTAGCAATGGAGAATTCTGGATCAGGGTATCGAATACGCCAGGTTCCGTCGTCTTTGACAGAGAAATGGGGGTTTTCATCTTGAGCAATACGACGAGTCACGTCTTCAAATCGCTGGGTCACACTCATACCTATACCATCGAGAACCGAACGACCATAAATAAATTTATCCAGGGAAGCAGCCGCCAATAATCGCTTCTTATGATTACGCCACTCTTCGACTCCAATCATGTAGCTGGGCGTTTGCTTGTAGCGGTACGAATATTCTAGGGTGAGTGATTTGTCTTTGAGTCCTTTTGCTACTGCATTGAAAAGAAATACACGATACTTATTAAGCGGGTTTATATCGTCTTCCTCAAACAGAAGATTAGCTTCGGTTTTCGTTAGAAACGCAGTAGGAGAATCTTCGTCAATCGCTTTGGGCTGCGAAAGGTAAAAGTCAATTGCATCTAGCAGCGCTTGATTTTTACTCTGTTTGTCAAAACTCATCGCTTTAATAAGTGAACCAAGTAAACGTTGAAGTTTAAGACTGTTTTCAAAAAGCGAGCTGTAGTAATCAGCGTGTGTTGCTTGTTTGATTATGCTGTTTCCTACACGCTCAATATGCTTATCAAATTCCGGATTTTGCGCATTAAAAAAAGCGCTTATCAACTGTTGGGAACGTTCGTTACGCTCTTCAAATGATAGATTTGGATCTTTGGTAATTGAAAACACCAGCTCTAAGACGCGTTTGGCGTCTTTCGCACTATTGAGCACGGTTCTATTTGCTTCTAATGTGCTTAACCGTTGTTCATCACGTTTGCTTCGTTCATCACCTTTTGCGCGATTCGTAAATTGTTTAACGACTTTGAGAAGTGCATCAGCGGCAAAGTCATTACGTTTGTGAACCTGATCATAAATAAAAGAAAGATAATAAAGCGATTGTTTATTGTCATTTTTCAGGCGCCTGATTTCGTCATTGTTTCCCAAATATATAGCATCAGAAAGATGTGTGATGGCTTCATCTGTCAAGTTAACCTTTTTATACACTCTGGCTAACTCACTAAATTGCTCACTAAACAGTTTTAAAATAGAAGCGTTCTGATTGAGGCTTCGTTGCCCAAGCCCTTGGTCAATCCTTTTCAACTCGCCTATGGAGTGTAGATGTGAATGTTGTGGAAAAAATTGAATTAATGCGTTTTTCTTTTTTGCGGATAATGATGTCTCGACTCGCTCAAGCATCCGTGTTTCATAAGATTGAAATCCGATAGAGATAATGTCCACGAACTGGTTGTATGAAGGGATCTCCACACGTCGCATCCAACAAAATGACACCAATGCAAATAAGATGTCTTCTTTATTCATGCGAATAGAGACCAAACTGTCTGTGTGTAAGGCTAACAGTGCTGCGGTCTCATTGCTGTAGGCCTGCCAGTTATACTGAGCGAGGATTTGTTTCCTATGACGAGTTGCCATTTCTGGGGTGTATTTTTCCATATCGACAGCGTGACTGAGCGCCAGTACACGCGATGCTCGTTTAATATCAGCAGCAAAGAAACGACTCGATTCAAAAAACCGTCCTTTCGCTTGAAAATAAGCCTTTGAAACGAGAAAACCCACTTTCGCCACATCCGATTGCATTTTACGTAAGATTTTTTTTGTTTCTAAATCCAAAGTAAAATAGCCAAGCGTTGCTTCTCTGGTCAATTTTGGTACGCTATTAAAGGCTTGTTTTCTTGCAGCAGATAGCACCTTCATTTGTGCCATGTTCATTCCTTTTCGATATTAATATCGACTTTTTAATAACATTATCGATAAATTTGTGCAGTGTACACTGTACAAAATAAAGTATTTTGGAATCACTCTTCTATTTTTAATAACCGTATCTTCTAACAAAACTGTCGTCACTAATGTAATGTACATTGTAACGAATGTCAGAATAGTAGTAATTACGTCATGTCGCCTACAGATGAACTTTACGCACCGCTCGTGACCGCATACGATCATTTTAATGCATGCTTATTTGACAATGCGTTGCCTCCCGTGATTTTCACCTTACAACGAAAAAAGAATGTCATGGGGTTCTTCGCGGCTAAGCGATGGGGTAACGCACAAGGTAAACTGTGTAGTGAAATCAGCATCAATCCCGCCTATTTCGCCTCATCAAGAATGATTGAAATCTTTCAAACGCTCGTTCATGAAATGGTCCATGCATGGCAGTTTCATTTTGGACAGCCTAGCGATGGCCATTACCACAATAGACAATGGGCACAAAAGATGATGGATGTCGGTTTGATGCCCTCCGATACAGGCGAGCCCGGAGGTGCGATCGTAGGACGTCATATGAGTGACTTTATCATGAAACAAGGTCCTTTTATGAAGGCGGCGAATACCTTGACGCAAGATATAGATTTCAGACTAAACTGGGTAGATAGATTGGCGCTGCCCAAGCTTCATGAGCCTGTGATTGTCGACACACCCACGTTGGCGCAGGATGCATTAGTTGAACACTGTGCTCATGCAAGTGATGTATTAAATGCCAACGTTGTGTCATTGGATGATGAGGCAGCATCTGGCGCATTACCGTCTACGAATGACGATTTCAACGCTATGCCAGACACATTTTACCTTCCAGAAGTCGCTAAACGTCAAACGCGCAGTAAACATGTGTGTCCTGGATGTGATACAAAGATCTACGGCAAAGCCACACTTAATGTCATTTGTGGAGATTGCGAATTACCTTTTGAGCGAGAATAAAACAAGCAATAAGGTACGCGTTGTTTAATCCAATCAAGCTAATTTCCTCTGTTTCGTTTGAACTGTTTTTTTATCGTTTCCGATTTATGTGAAACGGAGTACCTCTTTTTCAAATCTTCCGTACGACGTTAGCGCGACCAAAGCGCTAGAAGTCGCCCCTTTATTCGTCGCAGTCTGCGGCTCTGTAAGGCTCAAGCCTTCTATGGTTTGAGTTGTTATATTTGTTACAGGATCAGGCTTTAGCGTGTCATTGGATGAACTTACTGATGTCATTAAACTGCTGCCTTTTTTCTTACGCCAGACCACCGAAACATGTTCAGGAATTTCTGCTTTGAGTATCGCGGCAAATTCACTTAACTCTGGGTGCGCAGGAACAATCAAAGTTGCTTGTTGATGATTATCTTTTGGGCGCTTCCTTAGGATACGGCCAAGCACTTGTCTAAAGTGCAGTTCAGTGCAGATCCGACTAAGGTGACAGCATACTTGTAGTCTTGGAATATCGGTTCCCTCACTGACCATACCAACTGAAATTAACCAAGGCGCAGCTGAATTTCTAAATTGTTGAATGACTGCATGGCTTTTATCTGTGTCACTCGTAACGAGCCATGGCTCTTGCTGCGTAATGTCTCTTAACATTCGTTGTATTTGAGTGGCATGTTTTATACTTGAAGCCACAATCAACCCGCCTACATCACTGCAACCTTGTCTCAGTGTGACTAATTTCTCATTTGCGTAGTGCAGGATGTTCGAGAGAAACAATGATTCCTCTAGGACGTGTTGATAGGCCAGGTTTTCATCTTTAAGGAGTTGCTTCAGACTGTTATGCGTTCGCGTGGTTTGGTCTGGCTCAATCACTCGCCATTTCGAACTGTCGATCAAATGCACTGAAGGTGTGCGGCACACACCTTCTTTAACAGCATCATTTAGCCCATAACTAAACTGCATATCAGGACGTAGGTTTTGATCGTAAAGCAATGAGGTGACATAGTTTTCATCCGTTCGCCATGGCGTGCCAGATAAGGATAATGTGTATGGCGGTGTATTGTGTTGCATCAACGCCATCAGTGATGCGCCCCAATAGGTTGCATTGTGTCTATCATGACCACCACAATGATGAATTTCATCGAGTACTATGATCAGGCGTTGTTGCAACAGCCTGCCAATCATCCCGGGTGCCAGTGATGATAAGCCTTGATAAGTCAGTGTTAGTCCGATGGAGCCCAAGAATCCGTCCATAGGTTGCTCCAGCACCTTTTCAAACGTTGACTTAAGTCCATTTCTTACCGTAACAGATGGTGCAATGCACAATACAAAATCCACTAAACCTGCGTTGAGCATGGCTTTAACCGTCACTGCGGCAAAAACTGATTTACCAGCACCTGGCGTAGCTAAACAACCAAATTGCCGATGACCACTTTGATAGTGTTTCATGGCAGCGTCGAGGCATTGGGCTTGCCAATGTCTAAGTTTCATGAAGTAGCAGAGAGCAATAATTCGAGCGCTTTTATTTTTCCAAGCGTTCGTACATTTTGATCTTTAAATTCGTTTAATTTTTTATCAATGCGCAGGGCCATTTCTGGGAATTCGATCTTTAAACTTTCCAGTTCCTCTGTTGCACCTAAGCTGATCAAAATATCATGTTGTCGTGAATGGAGCCGTTTTTGTATTTCAGTAAGATTTTTTTCCAACGTGTCTTGATTGTTGATGTTGTTACTTGCCGATGATCCGACTATCGAATGTAATTTATTCGTTTGGCGGTAGTGCGCCGCTTTGTCCTCATTTTCTGTGACATCAACTAATAAACCATGCTTTATAAACGTCCGCATAAAACTGTGTATCCAACGTCTCACGTCATTTTTGTTTTGTTTGCCTGGATATAATGTCATGTAACGATCACGGATGTCGGTGACGCGAAAACGCTGGCTATCGAGAGAGACAATGGCCTGAATAAGACCCGGGTGGGGCGTAAATTGCCGCATAATATACCTTTTTACTGCAAAGGGAATTTTAAAGATGAGGATTATAATCCGTGGTTAATTAAGCCGCAAGTAGAGATATTACTGACTTTTAAGCAGGTCAGTTTATGTCACAGTTATCCGTCGCGTTAGGGCGCGTCATTCGAACATCGCGCAAATCTGCAGGATTGTCGCAAGAAGCGTTAGCGCTACAGGCGAAAGTAGACAGAAGTTATGTGGGCCGAATTGAGCGTGGTGAAGCCAATATCACGATCGAATTACTGTATCAGTTAGCAGATGTTATCGGTGTCACGCCGGACTCGTTGTTGCCCAGCCAAGATAGTATTGATGAATAAACTGGATCCGTTATGTTGGTTGTTGGAATGTAGGGTGCAGTGTCTCTAAATATGCCATGGCGGTACGTGTGTCTTTCCATCCTACGTGTGTCATCAGATCGCTTAAGCTCCAACGCTGCTCTGCCGCCCAATAAGCGAACCCGCGACGAAGAGAGTGGCTGCTAAATGTCTGCGCGTTATTGATACCGGCTTTCTCAAATCGTTGTCTGAGTATACGACTGATACTCCGCGGGTTTAAGGCATGTTCAGCAATGACACCCCAGCGATCGATTTTTCGAAATACAGGCCCCTCGTGGTCGCCCAACATCTCTCGCCAGGCATCTAACGCAGCACATGGGCATAGCGTATTTAATGCCGGTAGCCGGTGACGTTTACCTGCGTATTGCCGGTCGCCTTTTGACTGTGACAGGTAAAGCGATAGGCCATGATTAGGTGATTCCTCGATACCCTGGAGTAGTAGACGCGTTAGTTCATCACTTCGAAACCCTCGCCAAAATCCGACCCAAATTAAAGCCCGGTCGCGCGCGGCCCGCAATGCGACACCTCGTGAGTCATTGCGATATTCGGCATTGAGATGGCTGTCTAACTGTTCAAGCATGGACATCGCCAAGGGCGTGGCTTTTTTCACCGGGGCAGGGTGCAACGCCCGTATACCTTTAAGCACCTTTTTCACTTGGATGGCTTTGGTGGGATCAACAAATCCTTGGCTTTGATGCCACTGGGAAAGGGCAGCCAATCGGGTTTTGAGTGTGTTGTAGGCAAGGGTATTCGCATAGTGTGCCAAATACCGACATAGCGCCTCGCTTGTAGTGGGCAGCATACCGCCCCAATCCACTTCAAAATGCTCGACCGCACCTTGGTAAGTGCGTCTCGTATTGTCACGTGTGGCGGCCTGAACATAGTCATCTACCGAATGTGTTTGTACGTTTCGGGGGAGGGTAGACATAGGGCGATTTTGACACCTCAATTTTTAGCGATAAGGATAGTATGTATCAATGTAATGGTTAATCAAGGGCTTCAGCGTATACAGGTGAAATAACCCACGATTATCGCTTGTTTTGATTTCCCTATTTTGATTTCGAATGCTTCCAACATTATACTGTATATACATATTACGTAATACAGTACATTATCATGGCGCGAACCGGCGTGACGCTGACAAACGTTAAACAAGCCACAGAGGCCATCATTGCGCGCGGTGACAGTGTGTCGATCGACGCTGTGCGCGCAGAGCTCGGGCATACGGGCTCAAAGAGCACTATTCATAAGCATTTGAAACGCTTAACCGAAGGGGGCGCAAATGCGCCGGTAGAAGTCTTACTGTCTGAAGAATTACAGCAGCTTGTAAGCCACGTTGCGGCGCGATTAAAAAAGGAGACGCATGCCACGTTGGTTGAACGTGAAAGTAGGTTTAAAAAGTCACTTGACGAGCAGGCGGCTTGCGCAGTCGCACTATCGGAGCAAAACGATACGTTGCAGGCTCAGATTGCGCGAGCTAACAATGACATCGCTGAATTGACTCAATATGTGACTGACATCACAGCGGCGCGCGATACAGCACTTCGCGAGTGTGATCGTTACGAACAACGGCTCGCATCAATGACACAGGAAATCCAGTTACTGACAACGCATAATCAATCATTAGAGGACAAGCACGTGGATGCGCGTGCGGCGCTTGAGCATTATCGTGCGTCTGTCGCGTCTCAGCGTGAGCGCGAAACCCATCATTTTGAAAGTACGATCGCACAACTCAATCATCAACAACACGCGTTGACGCAAGAGCTGGCCGGCTTAACCGGCACCAACCAAGAGCAAAAACTTACACTGGCGCGATTGGAGGTTACATTGTCTCAGGCGCTTAACGATCACAAAGCATTGGCAGAGCAGAACCGCTTTTTGGAAGAGGCACTCGCGCAATCCCGCAGTAACAATCAGCGTCTTGAACAAACCGTCGAGAGGTTAGAGCACGCATCCGATCTGCTTCGCGATGATCTGTCCTCTTCGACTGACGCTCTGAGTACACAAACGATTGCACTTAATGAAACTCGCCAGCAATTAGTGGCAGCTGACGCGACGGTAAACACACAAGCGCATCTGATCGCAGAATACATGCACCAAACAAACAAAACGGTGAAAAAAACGAAGAAGTTAAGCGTAAACGATGATACGCCGCAATGATAATGCTGTTGATGCGTAAACGACACAAGATGTTATGTAGCGAACGATAAACATACCACCTTATCAAATGAACAATGTCTCACCAGGTGAGCACATCGACCGTCTGCTTTTCTTATGACATTGCTGTGCTCAAGATCCAATCCCTACCGTTGTTCATGACGCTATCGGTGCTGGGGCGCTGCGCAGCATAGCCTGTGCGTCCCATGGCATTGTCATGATTTGCCGGCTGAAGATCAGGCATTTCTTACACTCTTAGTACCTTTCAAAATTGTAATTATCATGTAATTCCACCGCCATGTAGGTCATGGCGGATTTTGTCTGTATTGGCCAGTGTCTGCGCGTATTTTGCGCAGCACGGTAGTCTCTTAGCCCTCCTACATCTGTAACAACCGGTTTGGGTTCTCAAGAGATTTTTCAAACAACACGACATAGACATAAAATCAGGGAAACACATGACTAACACTAAATCAAAGGCGACAAGGTTGGGGTTTGCAAAGACTCTTTTGTCTGCTTCTATCGCAGTGGCTATTTCACCCACGCTGGTTGCACAAGAGCAGGCCGGCACCACTGAGGCGGATGTAGAAAAAATGCAGTCGTCGGTACGCGTTCAGCGCCACGCTCGATAGGGGATTCAGCGGTACCTGTTGACATTATCAGCGCAGAAGAATTTAAAAGTACCGGGTCCACCGACATCACGACAATGATGCAAGCCGCCGTGCCATCCTTTAATGTTAACGACCAACCAATTAATGATGCTTCAACCCTAGTACGTCCCGCGAATTTAAGAGGGCTCGCGCCGGATCACACCTTGATACTGGTGAATGGAAAACGGCGTCATCGCTCAGCGGTTATTACGTTTTTAGGTGGTCAAATATCCGACGGTGCGCAAGGGCCTGATATATCCGTCATACCGTCTGTTGCACTTAAACAAGTTGAAGTATTACGGGACGGTGCGGCAGCACAATATGGCTCTGACGCAATTGCCGGCGTGATCAACTTTGCGCTTAAAGATGACGCTGAAGGAGGCCTAGTGGAATTTAATAAAGGTCAATATTATGAAGGGGACGGCGCAACGACGATGGTCGCGGGCAATGTTGGGTTGCCATTGACTGATCAAGGGTTTGTCAATCTCTCTCTAGAATATCGAACGGCCGATCCCACGTCACGAAGCGTACAACGCGATGATGCGGCGGCGCTGATAAACAATGGCAACACGTTCGTTGAAGATCCGGCGCAAGTATGGGGGAGTCCTGAAATAAAAGGGGATCTTAAGTTTTTTGCCAATGCAGGTTTGGAGCTTGATCAAAACAGTGAAGCGTATTTATTTGGTAACTATGCGAGACGAGAAGTGGAGGGCGGGTTTTACTTTCGAAACCCACACAACCGCGGTGGTGTCAATGATGGCGGAACCAATGACAGTGGTGAGCAATTATTACTGGTAGCCGACTTGACGCCAGATCTATCGGGCAACTGTCCGACCGATATAGCCGTCGGCTCAAACGTGCTAGAAAACCCTGTTTATATCAACCAAGTTGCAAACAATCCTGATTGTTTTGCATTCAACGAACTCTTTCCTGGTGGATTTACCCCAAAATTTGGGGGGATCGTTACTGATGCTTCATTGGTTGTTGGTACTCGTGGAGAATTGGATAACGAGCTAAATTACGATGTCAGTGGTGCTTATGGTACTAATGAAATCGATTATGCCATTAGCAACACCATAAATCCGTCATTAGGACCGGATACACCAACATCGTTTAATCCCGGGCGCTACATTCAAACAGAAGCGAGCTTCAATATCGACATCAATAAGTATATTGATATTGGCGGGAATGAACCGTTGTTCTTAGCCGGGGGCATTGAGTATCGATATGAAGCGTTTGAAGCCATCGCTGGGGATCCAAAGTCCTACGAAGTAGGCCCTTTAGCCGCACAGGGATTTGGTATCGGTTCAAACGGCTTTCCTGGGTTAGCCGCTCGGTTCCAAGGCAAGAATAGTCGTAACAGCGCAGCGCTGTATATTGATTCGGAGTATTTCTTTAGCGACGATTTTATGGTGGGGGCAGCTATTCGGTACGAGGACTTTAGTGATTTTGGTGACACAACCAAAGGCAAGTTGTCTGCGCGCTATCAATTGAATGAAACCGTCGCAATACGCGGCGCCATCGCAACTGGATTCAAAGCGCCGACCATAGGACAATCGAATGTACGAAACGTCACTACCGCGTTCAGTGCAACGGGATTGGTTGATAGAGCCACGCTGCCGCCGTCGGATCCGATTTCCATTCAAAAGGGGGCAACGCCCCTCCAACCTGAGGAATCTACGAGCTACAGTGTAGGATGGGTAGGAGAATTTGAAAATGGGTTATTTGTTACCATCGATTACTTCAATATTGAAGTTGAAGATAGGATCAGCACAACGTCGGGGATCACCCTCACGCAAGCGGATATCAATGCGCTTCTCGCCCAAGGCGTCACTGACGCATCGAGTTTTAGTGAAGTGAGTTTCTTCACAAATGACTTTGCAACGTCAACACAAGGTATTGATGTCGTCGCTAATTATTCAATGGAAATGTTGGGAGGAGATACGGTTTTCTCGTTTGCGGGGAACTGGACCGATACAGAAGTTGATGATGTTAAAACGTTCGATGTGAATGGTGAGCAAGTCCAAAACATTTCACCCACTCGCATTCGAATGATTGAGGATAATTTGCCTGAATACCGCTTCAGCCTGACTGGCAATCATACGAATGGCGATTGGCGGATATTAACGCGCCTTAATTATTTTAGTGACATTTTTGAAGATCACATCGATGCCGGTTTACCCATAGAGGAAGTGGGTGCGGAATACACGGTCGATTTTGAAGTTGGTTATCATATTAATGAATCATTTATTATGACACTAGGCGCTCGAAATGCGTTTGATAACCTCCCTGATGAAAATGTGCTTTATGATACCGAAGTGGCGGGTTCAAAGTACCCAACGACGTCACCCATTGGCATTAACGGCGGTTTCTATTATTTAAAAGGCGTGTATACCTTTTAGTCCAACTGGCGTCTCGAACTAACACTTGCGTGTGTTCGAGGCGTCAGCTACGCAATGGAAAGATGACCGTGAAAGTGGTTGCCTGCTCATCTGATCCCACTTGTATATGTGCACCGTTAACTTCAAGAACAGATCTCGCAATGGTTAATCCTAATCCAGCGCCTTGCCCGTCACGTTTTCGAGATGGATCCGCGCGGTAGAAACGATCGAAAAGGCGAGAAAGTTGAATGTCAGGGATCTTATTACCTGGGTTTGAAATCGATATCAATGCTTCGTTATCCTGTATTTGAGTAGATACGGTTACTTCTGCATTATCGGGAGTGTACCGAATGGCATTAGATAACAAGTTGCTCAGTGCTTGTCGAAACATCGATTTGTCGCACATTAACGTTATTTTGTGACCAATAAGTTGAATGCTGATGTGCTTCTCTTCGGCCAAGAGCTCAAAGTATTCGATTAATTCACCGATTTCTTTCTGACAGTCTATCCGCTCAGCGTTGGGTTTGATCAAGCCATGCTCCGTTTGTGCTAGTAACAACATGTCACTGACCATTTTCGACATTCGCTCGTACTCTTCCAAGTTAGAATATAAAATGTCAGTGTATTCATTCGTCGAGCGTGGTTGATTGAGTATGACTTGGGTCTGTGTAGTCAGGTTGGTGATAGGCGTTCTTAGTTCATGAGCTATGTCAGCGGAAAAATGGGACAGCTGCTCAAACCCGCTTTCAAGTCTCTCAATCATCGCATTAAAGGACTCCACCAGATTAGCAAGCTCCACTGGGACTTCGGTGGGTTCCAACCTGATATCCAATTTATCCGCGGTGATGGAACCGATTTTGCGACTGAGACGTCGTAAGGGGGAGTGACCACGATAAACAGCAAACCGCGCGGCTAAGATCGTAATAGCCCCAGACAATACAATGATCCCCCACAATGTTGTCTCGAAGTCTTCCATATAGTTCATATGAAATTCCATGTTCGAGGCAACGATGACTTGATAATGTGTTTGGCTGTTGCCGTCTTCAATACGCACGGTTATTTCCGTTGCCCGTAACATATGTTCGCCGTCGAAAAAGAGGCTTAACATGGATGGCGTTATTTGTTCTAGTTCATACGTATCCCCAGGGTATTTTTCTAGCACCGCACTCTCACTGCTAAAAATAACTTCGTTGTCTTTATTTTTAACTAAATAATAGACACCGTGATGCCCAGAGACTGCTTGGAATAATATGCTAGACGGTGCGACCCCTTCATTATACGCTGTATTAAGCTTGCGTTTCACGGCTAGAAACACCTCATTCAGCTCATCTGCATCCTGCTCTTCAAAATGCTGAGCAATAGATTGCTGCACCATAAGACTTATAAACGTTAGGCAAACAAAGATAGTGAGCCCAACGAGTATAGTGACTCGAAAGGCGAGAGAGCTTGGTCGCTTTGATAGATCCTTAAGATTCATTAATACACATTTTATATCCCATCCCACGCACAGTCTGAATGAGCTTTGGTGAAAAGTCATCATCGATTTTTGCTCGAAGACGGCGAATGGCGACATCAATCACATTGGTATCGCTATCAAAATTCATATCCCATACTTGAGAGGCAATAAGAGAACGTGGCAACACTTCTCCTTGGCGTCTCACCATTAATTCTAATAAGGTGAACTCTTTAGTTGTCAGGTTTATTGTGCGCCCACTTCGCGTGGCAATACGCGAAGGAATGTCGAGCTCCAAATCGGCTATGTGTAAAATATTATTGGGCACGGACGTGCCGCGGCGGATCAACGTACGCACACGCGCTAGCAGCTCAGCAAATGCAAACGGCTTCACTAAGTAATCATCTGCGCCGAGCTCTAAACCTTTAACACGGTCATTCACATGATCACGAGCAGTAAGAAAAAGAACCGGTGTATGATTGTTAGACTCTCGTAACGATGACAATATTTTCCAACCATCGATATCAGGCAGCATGACGTCTAAGATGATCAACTCATTTTCACCGAGCATGGCTTTGTGATGGCCATCGAGGCCGGTCCGAACTAACTCAACAACAAAGCCCGATTCGGCAAGGCCTTGTTTGATGTAGTCTCCAGTTTTTGTTTCGTCTTCAACGACTAATATTTTCATGCGATGTTCCGCCCGTGTTACTTATGATAAGCCCGCTTACAATATTAATGTACCTAACGAAACCGTGAAACGAAACACCTACTATGTAGGTCGCTTTGTAATTTCGCCGATGTCCAGATACTTTAATGTTGAGTGCACTAAATATGTTAGTCCTTAGGTAGCTGATTATGCAACGAAATCCTTGCTTTTAATCCATTATAATCGGTCTAATTGTTGTAACCGTTCAGCAGGGCCCTATTGACAGGCTGCTTTGAAGTCGCCGAGTAGAGGATAGGACGTTTTGTTTAACGTCGCTTCGAGAATGGCGCGGAGCCAATTCAGTGGATTCAGCTTTTGTTTCCGGCAGGTTTCTACAATGGTGAGTATACGTTGTCTGAACAGTTCCCCTCGGTGAGAACACACGCCATAGCTGCCTTTTCGCCACAGCACATAGCTTCGCAATGAACGCTCTGCTTCATTGTTAGTGAGGGGGACGCCATCGTGACTGAGGAACACCCAGCACATATCATCGTGTTTTAGCAGCAGCTTACACCGGTTCTGATAGCGGGGAGTAACACAACGCCTTGATGCCAGTTCAAGTTGTTCTCGCCAGGCGATACGCAGTTTTTCCATTCGGTCCCGGTATCGCTTTTCACTTAGTTCGTTACTCTCATACCGGTGTTGCAGCTGGAACAGTATGCGAATGAGCCTGACTAACGTCGTTCCATAAGTCTTGTTCGTTCCCCAGCTTTCCGCCAGCGCATTCATGTTTCTTAAGATATGCGCCCAGCACAATTGTCGGTGGTCAGTATCAATGTAATGATAACCGGCATACTGGTCGGTAACTACAATGTTTTCTGGATTATCACCCAGTAATTTCTTTGCCGCCCAGGCGCCGCGTGAGAAGTGGGTCATGAAGCATGATAACTCTGCTGTGCAGACCTGCCACATCCAACGGTTTTCGTTGCCACGCTGATGACGGGTTTCATCGCAGTGTACCACCGCCTCAGTGCGCATCATCTCTTTGATATCCTGATACGCTGGCGTCAGTACTGAACTAACCCGGCCCTGCGCTTCAGAGATAGCACCGCGACTGAACGATAAGCCGAAGTTCTGTTCGAGCTGTTGCTGGATTTTACTGATACTCTGGTGAAACTGACCGGACTGCATTGCCACACATGCCAGCAGGTTATTGCCCATCTGTCCCTGATTCACGTTGTCAGGTAGCGTTGCTTTTACCGTTTTGCTGCACTGACAACACTGACCCTGATGTAACTGATGTTCAACCACAGAGAAAGCCTGAGAGGGAATATCAAAAACCTGATGGCGGCGATACGGTGAATCACTGATAGTAATAGTACCACCGCAATCACACGTATCATCGGGATAGTACGTCAGGGTTTCATCAACGCTCTCGGCTAACATCCGCTTGCTACCTTTATGACCGGATTGCGCACCACGCTTACGGCCTGTCGGCTTTTTAGCTGGCGCAGAAGAGGACGCCCCCGGCCCATTAGACGATGGCGGACGCGACGAGTTACGACTGTTTTGATTCAGTCGGTCTTCGAGGTCATTTAGCCTGTCCCAGAGTGTACTAATGAGCTCATTAGCGTCATCAAGATTCGTTGCAACGGGTGGCTTTGGGGATTGCTTTTTACGTGGCATAAGAACGACTTTGACAGACTGGCGGGATCAATCAATAGGATCCAAGAGATCACTGAAAATAAATATATTTAGCTGTCAATAGGGCCCTGCTGAACGGTTACAATTGTTTATATTACCGAATTGTAATGTAGGGGTAATCTGGTTGTCAGGCGATGGTGCTAACATCAGCAACAATTAATAAACAGTCATTGACTGCTGTCTGTCAAACACCAAGGAACGACGAGACCGTGAAAAGCGCCTTCATTCACATAATTATTGTGATTGCATTGCTCAGTGTGCAAGTGAGTGAGTCATTTGCATTCGCGCAAATGCCATGCAGTGACGAAATGGCAGCGGAGATGGATCTCGGATCTCACGATATGCACAGCGCTCATGACATGATGAAACACTCGCAAAGCGATGATATGGATGATTGTTGTCAGCAAGATTGCTGTTGTCCAATGGCGATGTTTCATATTGGTCTTCTCTCTAGTCAAGCTCATTCGTCACCCGATGGCGTGTCGCTGAGTATTCAGTCTCTTAACCCAAACCTAAACCAAATCTTTTTAGGTGGATTGCAGCGCCCTCCGAAACACTCTCTCATTTAAGCAGGATAAGTCCGTCTAGAATCCGGGCAATGATATCGCTTGTTAGTCGAATGTTCGTAGCAAGCCATTTATTTAAACAATAGAAATGAGAAAGTAATTATGTCAATTATTACGCATCGCTCGATGTGGATAGCCTTGGTGTTTGCACTGTTTTTATCAGCATGTACCGACGCAACACAGATAAATAACGATTCAGAGGCAGTGACTGAATCCCCGATAACGTCCTTAACAGTCTACAAAAGCCGTTCTTGTAAGTGTTGCCAAAAGTGGGTGAACCATATTGAAGAGCACGGGTTCGACGCAGACGTATCCAATGTTACGTTAATGTCTCGAATTAAAGACAAATATGGTGTTGCGCCTAATTACCGTTCGTGCCATACGGCATTGTCCCCAGGCGGTTTTGTTTTTGAAGGTCACATTCCAGCAAAATTCATTCAGCAATTTTTAGACAATATACCTGAAGGCGCCATCGGACTCAGTGTGCCGGCTATGCCAATTGGCTCACCTGGTATGGAAGTCGGTGATCAATTTCGTCCTTATCTTATTCTGCAACTCAATGACGATGGCAGCGCAACCACTTATGCCGAAGTTAATACCTATGAGGAGCAATTCTAATGAGACGCTTTTCATTTCATGTCATTGTACTAATGACGCTTTTGAATACTGGGCTCGCCCAAAGTCAAACCAAGTCGGTATTGACATTGGAGCAGGCTGTTGAAATCGCGATTAACAACGACCCTTGGCTTGTAGGCAGTGAGTATCGCGAGCAAGCCATTGTTTCAAGTAGCGTGGCAGCCGCTAGTTTGCCGGACCCGGTAGTTAATATTGGTTTAGCGAACTTACCAACAGATGGATTCGCATTCGATCAAGAACCCATGACGCAACTTAAGGCAGGGGTTTCACAGATGTTCCCCAGAGGGGATTCGTTAGATATTCGTTCTCGTCAATTAAGAGAGCAAGCCGCCGAGCACCCATTAATGCGTGCTGATCGCATCGCCCGCACACGTGTGCAGGTCTCTGATATTTGGCTTGAAATTTATCGCGCGCAGCAGAGTATTAAGCTAATCCATCAAGATAGGGCATTGTTTGAGCAACTCAGTGACATTGCCAAAGCGAATTATGCGACCGCCCTTGGACGCGTGCGACAGCAAGACATCATTAGGGCAAAGTTAGAATTGACGCGGTTAGAAGACAGATTAACAAAACTACAAGCACTGGAAGAACGCGCCACAGGTAAGTTATTGGAATGGATCCTAAAAAACCAGCAGTCTGCACGCCAACTTGGCTTTGATGCATTTAGCGCGTTGCAGTTGCCTAATACATTACCTGCCATTGCAAAAATCACTGACAACACGTTGTTAATGGTAAAAAGGAAAAACCAACAACAGCTCGCGGAAATACTCGCAGATCACCCTTATATTTTATCCATTAATCAACGTATCAGAGCGAGTCAAACCGGGGTTGAGTTAGCTAAAGAAAAATACAAACCCCAATGGGGCGTAAATGCCAGTTACGCTTTTCGCGATGATACCCCGGCAGGTGCAAGTCGAGCTGATTTTTTGTCAGTCGGTGTTAGTTTTGATTTACCTATTTTTACTGAAAACCGTCAAGACAAAGAAGTCTCTGCAGCCGTAAATCAATCAGAAGCCATAAAGACTGACAAGTTACTCGCACTGCGCGAAATGATGTCTGCCATCCAGTCGTTATACGCTGAGCGAGAACGTTTAACTGACAGGCAATCGTTATACAACGACGAGTTATTAGCACAAATGCAAGAACAAGCAGATGCGTCCTTGAATGCCTACACCAATGATGACGGCGATTTCGCCGAAGTTGCTCGCGCGCGTATCGCGGATTTGAATGCGCGTATTGATGCATTGGATATCGATGTGGATCTCGTCAGAACAAACATTCGACTTAATTATTATTTCAATACCACCGCAGGTATTTCCAAGACTCAATTCGGAGAACAATAATGAATAACACGAAAGCCATTATTTTAGGATGTGTTATCGGCGGTGCAATGACTGCGTTAGCATATACATCCCTACTTCCTTCTGATGCACCATCTAACGCAGCAGGGCAAAGCACAGAACCCCAGCCACTCTATTGGGTGGCACCGATGGATCCCAATTACCGTCGTGATGAACCGGGTAAATCTCCGATGGGAATGGATCTCGTCCCCGTTTATGAGGAGAGCACCGGAGGTAATGAAGGTCCGGGAACCATTAGCATATCACCCAATGTAGTTAATAATTTAGGGGTAAGAACAGCATCGGTTCAACGCCGCTCGCTGCATGTCCCTATTCGTACGGTTGGCTATTTGCAATACAATGAAGACACCTTGATACATATCCACCCACGCGTTGAAGGTTGGGTAGATACACTGCATGTGAAAGCCTCGGGAGAGTATGTCAAAAAAGGCGAACCATTGTATTCGCTCTATTCCCCAGAATTGGTCAATGCGCAAGAAGAGCTGCTGATCGCGATGCGCCGCGGGAGCGACGATTTGATCAATGCTGCTCGGTCGCGGTTAGATGCGTTGCAAATGCCAAATGAAGCGATTCAGTCCTTAATATCGAGCAAAAAAGTTCGTCAAACGATCACTTTTTCGGCACCGCAAACCGGGTTTGTTGACAATTTAAATATCCGCGAAGGATTCTTTATCAAGCCAGGCAATACCCTCCTATCCATTGGTGCGTTGGATGAGGTGTGGGTTGATGCTGAAATCTTTGAACGGCAATCCGCGCAAGTCACTGTTGGACTTCCCGTCACAATGACGTTAGATTTTTTACCCGGCAAAACATGGGAGGGTGAGGTTGATTACGTCTACCCCACACTTGAACAGAGCACTCGAACGCTACGGGTTCGGTTACGCTTTAAAAATGCCGATTACGCGCTTAAGCCGAACATGTTTGCCCAGATCACAATACATTCAGACTTTGACTCAGACAACGTTCTTGTGCCATCAGAAGCGGTTATCAGAACCGGCACGCAAGATCGTGTTGTCTTGGCGTTGGGTGACGGGCAATTCAAGTCCATTGCCGTAGATGTAGGTCGAGTGGTAGAGGACTACACTGAGATTACTACAGGTCTCATCGACGGGGATCAGATTGTCACCTCGGCACACTTTTTACTCGATTCAGAAAGCAGTATCAGTTCAGATTTTAAACGGATGGAAGCACCTGGTGCACTCCCGTCGTCGGTTTTTACCGAAGCCACCATCACCGATGTTATGCCCTCACATAACATGATAACAGTGAACCATGGCGCCATCAGTGAATGGGATTGGCCAGAAATGACAATGGATTTTACTGTCGCTAACCACGTAGACCTAACGAGTTTGCGGCAAGGTATGGGGGCGCATATTGAAATTAGTAAAGAAAACGATGGTCAGTATGTGGTAACGACGGTGCATATCATTGACGACAATGCTGATACACAGACGATAAATGGACGCACTATATGGACTGAAGCAACGATTAATTCGGTTATGCCCTCACACAAAATGCTAAATCTTGACCACGGAGCAATTGAAGCGTGGGATTGGCCCGCGATGACAATGGATTTCTTTGTTGCTGACACTATCGATTTATCACAGTTGAAAGCTGGTATGGATTTGCATATTGAAATCACCAAAACCGGTGATAGCGACTATCTGGTAACAACCATCCATGTAAAATCAGCAGAACCAAGTTCAGCGCAAAGCGCAATGGTGACAGGCACCATTAATGCCATCAATACGCAGTCTCGTGTAGTCAATATTTCACGTGAAGCGATCCCAAAGTGGGATAGGCCTGCGGCAACTCTTGACTTTACCGTGAGCGACGCTATCGATATCAGCCAATTTACGGTCGGTGCTGACATTACATTTACGTTTGAGATCACTGACGGCAACTTTAGGATCCTGAGCATTCAGTCTGAAAGCCAAGATGCTTCGATGGATCATAGCAACCATGGAGGAGCACACGAATGATCGCTGCTATTATTCGATGGTCAGTTTCCAACCGCTTCTTCGTATTACTGACGACCTTAATTATTATCGGCGGTGGTTTATTCACGCTAAAGAATACACCAATTGATGCATTGCCCGACCTATCTGATGTCCAGGTCATCATTAAGACGAGTTACCCTGGACAAGCACCTCAGGTGGTTGAAGATCAGGTGACTTATCCGCTTACCACAGCGATGTTGTCGGTACCAGGCGCTAAAACAGTCAGGGGTTATTCTTTCTTTGGCGACTCATATGTCTACATCATTTTTGATGACAGCACGGATCTCTATTGGGCCCGAAGCCGTGTATTAGAATACCTGTCTCAAGTTGCTCCCAATTTGCCTGAAAATGCTCGGCCACAATTAGGCCCAGATGCAACGGGTGTGGGTTGGGTTTACTTGTATGCATTGGTTGACCGCACAGGCAAAAACGACATATCACAACTACGTAGTCTGCAGGATTGGTTTCTCAAGTACGAACTGCAAACCGTTCCCGGTGTCTCTGAGGTTTCTGCGCTAGGCGGTATGGTAAAGCAATATCAAGTTAAAGTTGATCCTGAAAAACTGCGGGCTTATGGGATCCCGCTATCGCATATTCAAACGGCCATCAAAAGAGGCAACCAAGAAGTTGGCGCATCTGTTATTGAAATGGCTGAGGCTGAATATATGGTCAGGGCGACAGGGTATATTTCAAGCAAACAAGATATCGAAACGATCCCTCTCGGCGTGAATGAAAATGGTACGCCGCTGTTGGTTAGGGATATCGCGGATGTGCAATTAGGTCCTCAAATGCGCAGGGGTATCGCTGAGCTGAATGGCGAAGGAGAAACCGTAGGCGGCATCGTTGTTATGCGATTTGGAGAAAATGCTCAAACAACCATTAACGGAGTCAAAGCTAAACTCGACGATCTTAAAAAAGGATTGCCGGATGGCGTCGAAATCGTCACGGTTTACGATCGCTCAGCTTTGATTGAACGGGCGGTAGATAACTTGGCCTCTAAACTGGTAGAAGAGTTTATCGTCGTTGCCCTAGTGTGTATCGCGTTCTTATTTCATGTACGCTCTTCGTTGGTCGCAATTATAAGTATTCCTGTCGGAATCATCACGGCAATCATCGTGATGTATATGCAAGGTATCAATGCGAACATCATGTCCTTGGGGGGGATCGCTATTGCTATTGGTGCAATGAGCGATGGGGCCATTGTCATGATCGAAAATATGCATAAGCATATGGAGCGAACCCCCCTGACGAAAGAAAATCGATGGCAGGTCGTCATGGATTCAGCGTCTGAAGTCGGACCTGCGCTGTTTTTCAGTTTGTTGATCATCACCGTTAGTTTCGTACCAGTGTTTACGCTAGAAGCGCAAGAGGGCAGGATGTTCTCGCCGCTTGCATTCACCAAAACATATGCGATGGCCGCTTCCGCAGCGCTTGCTATCACCTTGGTGCCAGTTTTGATGGGGTACTTTGTGCGCGGTAAAGTACTTGCGGAGCATAAGAATCCTGTTAATCGGTTCTTGACGTTTTTATACATGCCAACACTGAAAACGGTATTACGTTTTCCCAAGTTGACCATGCTGGTCGCCGTTATTGTACTGGGAATTGGGCTTTGGCCAATTGATAAGATCGGTAGCGAATTTATCCCGCCGCTTGATGAAGGTGACTTAATGTATATGCCGACGACTTATGCCGGTATTTCGATAGGTAAAGCACGCGAGTTATTGCAACAAACCAATAAACTGATCAAGACCGTTCCTGAGGTCGAAACGGTGTTTGGCAAGGTCGGCCGAGCCGATACGGCAACCGATCCTGCGCCATTAACAATGATAGAAACGTTTATACAATTAAAACCTCAAGATCAATGGCGTGAAGGCATGACGACACAGGATCTGATCAAAGAATTTGATGCTGTGGTTAATTTGCCGGGGTTAACGAACGCATGGGTTATGCCAATTAAAACGCGGATTGATATGTTGGCTACCGGTATTAAGACCCCCGTTGGCATCAAGATTGGAGGTCCAGATCTTATGGAAATTCAAAAGATTGGTCAACAAATTGAAACGATACTTTCAGATGTTGAGGGCACGGCATCCGTTTATTCAGAGCGCGTTGCCGGCGGGCGTTATGTCAAAGTCGATATCCAACGTGAACGGGCCGCTCGCTATGGTCTCAACATAGCAGACGTTCAACAAGTTGTTTCTAGTGCGATTGGAGGAATGAATGTTACACAGAGCGTCGAAGGATTAGAGCGCTACCCAGTGAATATTCGATATCCACAATCATATCGCTCATCACCTGAATCATTGTCATTGTTGCCTATTGTCACACCACAAGGCAAACGCATTGCGTTGGCTGATGTCGCGGATGTGTATATTGAAGATGGTCCCCCAGGCATTAAAAGTGAAAATGCACGCCTTAATGGCTGGGTGTATGTGGATATTGATGGCGTAGACATTGGCTCTTATGTCGTCGCGGCGCAGCAGGTCGTCAGTGAGGAGCTGGTATTGCCTGCAGGATACTCCATAACGTGGTCGGGACAATATGAATATATGATGCGGGCAAAAGAAAAATTAACCTATGTAGTGCCATTGACTTTAGCTATTATCGTGATCTTGTTATACCTCAACTTCCGCAATTTTATTGAAGTAGCGATCATCATGGGAACGTTGCCTTTATCGATGGTCGGTAGTATTTGGCTTATGTACTTAGAGGGGTTTAACTTTTCAGTGGCAGTGGGCGTTGGCTTCATTGCATTGGCCGGGGTCGCTGTCGAGATTGGCGTCATTATGCTGGTGTACTTGAATCATGAGTACCAGGCGTTAATCGACAAATGCAAAATGGACGGTATCAAACCCACCGTAGGAATGCTAACCGAAGCCGTATTGCATGGCGCGGGTTTGCGTGTCCGGCCAGTCATGATGACGACCGCAACCATTATATTCGGACTATTACCGGTACTTTATGGCTCAGGTACGGGGTCTGAAGTGATGAGTCGTATCGCTGCGCCCATGGTGGGCGGGATGGTCAGTGCGATTTTATTGACGCTACTTATTTTACCAGCCATTTATTTAATATGGCGAAAACAGCAGCTCAAAACGATGAGTAATTGGTAGTTATGCGTCGCCTTGCTCGTCGGTTACACCGATACCTACTGTTGATTGTCGGTGTGCAGATGCTCCTCTGGTCAGTGAGTGGACTCTACATGGTCTGGTTTGATATCCACTATATTCATGGCGATCATTTCATGAAAAGTTCGCCCGCGCTTTCATCATTGTCAACGGTAAACGTTGGCTTTGATGAGATAGTCGCTCGCTACCCTGATGCTAAGTCAATCGTTTTGGGCAGTGTGGGGGAGATGCCGGTTTACCGATTAACCCTCACCAGTAAGACGCACCTGATCAGCGGCTTATCAGGAGACGTCATCCAACCGTTGTCAGACAAACAAGCCGCCGCCATCGCAATGTCCAGGTCAAGTCGGTCGTATGAGGTCGACAATGTGACCTTGCTGGGTGAAAACGAAGAGGATAGTCCGGTTGGGCAACGAGGACGTCCATTATGGCGAGTTGAATTTAAAGGCGCACTTGCGCCAACATTTTACGTCAGTCAAGACACAGGTACGGTTGAATATATTCGACATGCCCCTTGGCAAGTATTTGATTGGTTATGGCGCCTCCATATTATGGATTACCAAGAAGGTGAAGACGTTAGTAATACACTATTAGTGAGCATGACTATCATAGGGCTGTTGGCCGCATTAGCAGGCTTGCTATTGCTGCCTTATTCCTTTTCGTCATCGCGAAAGGCAGCTGACTGAAATGTTCTGGCGGATCATTCACAAATACCTTGCATTAATTGTGTTTTCACAATTAATGGTTTGGCTCGCTACGGGTTTTTTACTCGGACAGGCTGAGCACAGTAAACCGCTCTCCAGAATCGCAAGTGACGCTATTGCAGGAAGTGTATTAACGCCAAACCTAATATCCGTCGAGAACGTCCTTATACGCTCACCCAATGCACTCTCTATTGAGCTGCTTAGCTTGTTGGGAAACCCGACCTATAAGGTTATGACGCACTATGCTAGACATGCCAATGAAAGAGAGTATGAGTTAATAGACGCGATAAAGGGAAATAAAATAGAACTAACAGCGAACGATATCCGTGACCTGGTCAACAATCAGTTCCGGCTAACTTCGCCTATTCAAGATTTGCGCCGTGTTGATCCGCCGATAGAGCATCTACCCAAAGAGCAACAATCGGTTTGGCATGTACGTTTATCAGACAGAGAAACGACACACATTTATGTCCGAGCATCGACAGGGGAATTGGCCGGCGTCGTCGATAGCAACAGGGAATGGACAAACTTGTTGATGCTATTGCACTTTATGGATTATCAGAACACCGGCTCATTTAATCACTGGTGGATCAAGGCTCTCGCGTTACTGACTGTGCTGATGAGTATTTCAGGAATTACGTGGCTGGTTAGCCTCGTTAAAAATAAGCAAGTATTCATTGGGTGGTGGTATAGAAAGCAAGACTTAGTGGTACGAGATCAGCAAGGTTACCTCCAAAACGTCGTTGCTAAGGACAATGAATCACTTCTGGATTGTCTACAGCACAACGCCCTTTCTATTGGGTCAGTATGTGGGGGAGGGGGAACATGCGGCCAATGTATTGTGCGCCTTGATCCATCGGCTGCCATTTCAGTTGCAGAACGATACCGCTTATCTCAAGACAGGTTGTTGTCCGGGTATCGTTTAGCTTGTCAGCAAAACACTGATTTGAAAGGCAACGTTCAGCTTGTAGAGTCTCCAAACCCCAAAACAGTATCATGCGAGTTGCTCTCAAACACATTCATTACACCCTTTATCAAAGAATTAAGATTTAAATATCAAGGCAGTGTTCCACTGGATTTTAAGCCTGGCAGTTTTGTTCAATTCACGATTAAAGAAGGTCAATCTTTAGCGTTTCCGAAAGACTTACCGAGACGCTATCAGCCTTATTGGCCGCGTTTTGAATCAGCTACATTTTCCCATCCAACCACTGTCAGGCATTATTCAGTTGCAAACCGAAATGATGGTAGTGGCGTGATTACATTTAATATAAAAATGCAACCGGCACAATCTAACAATCAAAGACCTGGCATCGGTTCTTTCCATCTTGGTAATTTAAATGTGGGCACGGTGATTGATATAGCTGCGCCTCAAGGAGGATTTAACATACCGGAGGACCTTGGAGCACGAGAAATTGTGTTGATTGGTGGGGGCTCGGGTATAGCACCTCTAAAAGCTCTAATCGATGAACTAATATTTGGCTTGCATTCGACACTGCCTATAACCCTCTTTTATGGCGCCAAACACCCTGCTGAACTGGCAAATTATTGTTGGTTGAAAGCGGTTGAAACACAGCATTCTAATTTTACCTATCAACCGATTGTTTCAAACGCCTCTTCAATTTGGTGTGGACCGGTGGGGCGCGTGCAAATACCTTTGGCCGTATTTTTAGATACACACCGCGACCTCCATCGGTGTTTGTTTTTCCTCTGCGGTCCTCCGGCAATGATGAACGATGTAACCCAATTACTATTACGCTACTCCGTCAATGAAAATGCTATACAAATCGATTCATTTTCACCATTTACTACTACTTAAAACTACCGAGGTTTATTTATGAAAACACTATTGTCAACGTTCTTACTGACCGCTCTTTTCTTGAGCACAAGCAGTTATGCTCACACATCGTTGAAAACGTCCATGCCAAAAAACAATGCGATGTTAATGTCATCGCCTCCACAATTGTCCGTTGTTTTTACTGAGCCAGTTCGTTTGGCCAAATTGACGTTAAATTCTCAAAACGGCGAGCCTGTCGACTTTAATTTTTCTCCATCGATGGAGTCTAGCACTTTCTTTAATTACGACTTACCGACGTTATCGCCGGGTAACTATACCGCACAGTGGATGTTACTTGGTGAGGATGGGCACAAAATGGACGGTTCATTTGACTTCATGGTTCACGGAAGCAAGTCCATGCAAGATGACAAAAAAGCCCATAGTCAACACAAAGACCATTAAAGAGGAAGATTAAAATGGCAATATGGGAAGTATTGATCCTATCCACTAAGCTTGCGGTCTATCTCGGGCTTTCGGCGCTTTTGGGGGGATTTCTGATCCTTCTTATAGCGCCTTTTATTCAAGATAAGCTGTCTCAAGCCAGACTGCTTTGGCAAACATACATTATTAAATATATGGCAGTGTTTGCCTTAATTGGTGTATTGGCGACTATTTTGGATTTCTTTTTTCAGGTGGGGGCGCTGTCTCAAAGTGGTTTTACCGGCATGTTTGATGCTGTCATGCAAAATATGGTTGCACAATCTGCACTAGGGACCGTTGCGATCAGTAGGCTGTGTGTGTTTATCGTGGGTTTAGTATTCTGTGGGATGGTTTATTGGCAACTCACTCGCAAAATAACGCCTAATTTTTTTGTGACACTCATTGTTGCTATTATTCAGTGGGGGAGCGTTGGATATACATTCATGCTCTCTGGTCACACTGTCCAGCTTGATAGTTTATATGGATATGCGTTGGCTGTGCATGTGATCATCGCGCTAAGCTGGATGGGCGCTCTTTGGCCGTTGTCAGCAGCATGCCTACACCTATCGCCTACACCGCTATACAGTCTGATGCGGCAATTTGGTCATCTTGCTATAGGACTGGTGAGCCTGCTGCTCCTTGCCGGCACTCTGCTAGCATGGGAGCTAGTTGGTTCTGTAGGTAATTTATTCAATCAAATCTATGGACAAAGCCTGCTGTTAAAGCTGGGCTTTGTCAATGCGATCCTGCTGCTTGCCGCATGGCATAAATTAAAATTAACGCCCAAGCTTTTAACGCACAGTAACGCAGCGATAGACATGCGCCGTTCGATCCAAATTGAAATGCTCATTGGACTATGCATTTTTCTGATCACCGCTGTTTTGACTACTGTTCTTGGTCCTCAATCTTAACTTTGGATTTATCTGAAAATTAATTACGTTTTAACGACTGTTTTGTCTATTGCGCTGCTTTCATTTAGTACGTTTGCTCATGAGCCACTCAAATCAATAGAGCGCTCTGCAACTCACTTCAGTGGCTTGGATACTGCAGCGGGTCGCAGTGTGCTCGCTTATCACGAAGCATTATCTAATGGACAAGCGGATGACGTCATGAGTGCATTGACATCCGAAGTCATTATTTTAGAGGGATCGCGAATAGAACGCAGTGCTGAAGAATATCGACAACATCATTTACACGCTGATATGCGGTTTTCTGCGGCTGTCAAAACCACAACAATTGAACATCATGTTCGCGTTTATGGGGATACGGCGGTCTCAATTGCCAGAAGCCACACCCTTGGCACATACAAAGGTAAACAAATTGATAAGCAAGGAAATGAAACATTGGTACTTAACCTTATCAATGGTCATTGGAAAATAAGTCATATCCACTGGTCCCATTAACACTTTAATTTATAGGAAAACTTTAAATGACGTTACTTATGCGAATCTCACTCGTCCTGATGTTAAGCACAACTACACTGGGCGTCTTTGCATCACAGGCAGATGAAGACAAAGCGACGATTGAAGAAATTATCATTGCTATTGAAAACGGTTGGGAGTCGGGCCAAGGACGGCCTTTTTATGAACACTATCTCGACCATAAAGGTGCTCGATACATTGAATCAGGCGGCCAAAACACAGGATTAAGTGATCTCGTCGAAAATCATGTGGAGCCAGAGAAAGAAGTACTCAAACGCCTCACCATCGATATATTGGATATGGATATTACAATTGATGACGATATGGCATGGGCGATTACGACCGTAAATGTGTCTGGTGAAGTAAGAAAAACTGGCTCAACATTTGACAAAAAGGGCTACCAAACGTACTTGTTTAAACGAACGAGTAAAGGATGGAAAGTCATACATTCACATTCGTCTACCCGCGATAAAAAGCCCCACAAGCATCATTAAGCGACGTCAGTATGCCCATCACTCGCAACGTTACCCTAGACATCATGCGCACGGTCGCCATTGTATTAATGGTGATCTTTCACTTCGCGTATGACTTGCGGTTCTTTGGCTGGGTAGATTGGAGTGTGCCAAATGGTCCTGGCTGGAAACAATTTCGGTATGTCATTTTATCACTCTTTTTCTTAAGTGTGGGTGCATCATTGGTGTTCGCTCATCACCAACGCGTGGATTTGAAATCCTTTGCGAAGCGAATAATGTGGATAGTGGTATGGGCATGCGTTATATCACTATTTACTTATTGGTTTTTCAATAGTAATTGGATATTTTTTGGTGTTTTACACTTTATCGCCGTGGCCAGTGTACTATGCCTTCCCTTCGCACGTTATCCAGTCATGGCTTGTTTTATTGGGATAGGGATTATTACACTGTTCTTAACGAATGTGGTTACAAGTAAATGGCCGTTTAACTTATGGGAATTGGGGCTGCCGTCATCACCCAACGATTATGTTGCACTATTTCCTTGGATTGGCGTTGTATTGCTGGGCATTGGCGTTGGCCATATGTTTATTAAGGGTATAGATCCCTGTGCTTCACTGAAATTATCAACTAAAATCACGTTTTTAGGACGTCACAGTCTTGCTGTGTATGTGTTACATCAACCTCTGTTTTTTGTAACATTAGGCAGCGTGTATTGGCTTTCGCATTCGGTTATGTGAGTCTAAGTTGAAGATGAGACAATGATAATAAGGGACCTTTGACAAAAGTAGAGCGTTGTTTGTTTTACAAGTAGTCTCGGCGTTTCTAGCACTTGTATATCAGTAATAGTGTGGGTTCATCCAAGCAATAACCGCAGAAATAACGGCAACTAGGATGGCTGTTAATGTTAATACTGTGTTGGCCAAATTGCGTGTCGCTTCATTATATAACGTTTTCACCGCATCAATATCTTGTTCAATACGCGCAAGTCGACGATTAACTTCTGCATTGGAAAGCGTAGCATTTTCCAATAGTCGTAAATCTCGATTAATCTCATCAACCTGTTTTTTAAGGCCAACTAATCCGCGATAGAAGTCTGCGTGAACATAGTCATCGGTATCGGCAAAGCAAATGGTGGGAAGAAGTAGAGTAAAAACTAACATCCATTTAAACACTGTATATATCCTAATTACTGCAACTGACGGTTGATCGCCATAGCGCTTGAGTAAGTATTACACCAGCTTAACGGTTTATTGTAAATCCCGCTGCAAAGAGCCTGCAAACCTAAGTTGAGGGTCGTATTTCTTTTTTAAAGCAATCAAACGCTCTACATGGTGACCGAAATAACTGGTCAATGGACAGTCGTTGCCCATGTCATAATTTTGGTAGGCATGGCCATTAAAAAATGGGGATAATCGTTCATAGGTTTGATTAACCCAGTCTATAACCTTGGTATTGTCTTGATCGGGCAGAGTCACACCCGTGATGCTACATACAAATGAGGCATCGCGATGAATAAATGCGGTTTCATGGGTCTCGATATCCTGGATCGCGCCACATAACGGATCGAGCATAATGCCCGCTGCGTTGTCTGGGCAAGACTGATAGCATTGCAAAAGCGCATCAATAAACTGTTCCGTAAGTTCACCTTCAATGATCCCATTGCGCCAATAAAGTGCGTGCCCTTGTTCATATTCATTTGACTGGCACTCTATGTATTGTTTATGCGTAACAGAGATATCGGCATCCGTTTCCCATTTTGCTATGTTATTTAGGTTGGAGTCAGGGTCTTCACTAAACCCCATAATTGATATTTTTGCATTTTGTAACGCTGAACGAGCGATGTATGCATATAAGAATTGCGTTCTCGGCCCCTGCAGTACAGCATCGCTGTATTGCTTTAAAATAGGCTTTGCCTTTTGAATTGGCCATTCAATGATACCTCCTTGAACATAAGCTGGAGCCGGGTGCAGCCTAAATGTTATGTGGGTGATAACGCCAAATTGAGAGCCGCCACTGCCGCGTAGTGCCCAAAAAAGATCAGAGTGTTCCAAAGTGTTTATAACTCTTTGCTGACCATCTGCTGTGATCAGATTAAACGCCAAGACATTGTCGCAACTTAACCCATGTTTGCGTGACAAAAAACCGATCCCGCCGCCTAACGTTGCTCCTACAACACCGACATCCGGGCAGGTGCCTAATGGGATCACTTTCTTATATTTCGATAAGAACAGATCCAAATTATGATTTTTCACACCCGCGCCCACTCTTACTGACTGACCAACTGCGCAAAGTTCTATACTTTGAAAGGCAGACATATCAAGGACAATGCCACCGTCAATAACGGCCGCACCCGTTACCCCATGGCCGCCGCCTTTAACTGATATTTGTAAATTAAGGCGATTGGCATAGTCAATTGTATTAATAATATCGACGTTTGACTCAGGCACGACTATCGCATATGGAAAATGTGAAATGGCTCGATTAAAAACATGACGCCGCGCTGAATAGCCTGTACTTCCAACGTCCCAGACACTGCCGCTTAACTTGTTTCGCAACGACAGTAAGTCAGATTCAGTTGGCTTCGTTGAAATAGTTTTATTGGTATCAATTGGGTTGAGCGGCGCTTCGTCAATGCTTTGCAATAAATCCCAATTTGTTCTGCTAAATGTCTTTGGGTCTATACGATTTAACAATTGCCAAAGGTATTGTGCAACAAGGCGCGGCGGTAGTAGCTTGTTCTCTTCATGTAAGCCTCTTAAAAAGGCCGACATCGGCAGTACATCGCTTGGCACTTGCCGGATTTTTTTTTGCATCGCTGTATCAACATTTCCGGGAGCTGCGGTGGCAAAAACAGCTACATCTTCATTAACTTCTTGTCTAAAACAACTACACACCATATTCAAAGCCGTTTTACTCACACAGTATGCTGATGCGCCTTTCACTGCACTAACGGGTTGCTCGCTTGTCAAATACAGTACGCGGCTATGTTTAAACTTATCCAGGCACAGTTGTGTTATCAAAAAGGGGATATCGCAGTTGATTCTTTGTGCCGTGCGCCATTCTTTGTAGCCTATTGATTGAATAGGTTTAAGCGGTGTGACAATACCTGCACAATGCACTAAGTAATCAATCTGTTCGTATTGGCTAAGCGATTCTTGAATTTCAATCGTTGCCGCTTCGTGATTAAAATCAACGTGTTCTATGACGAGCCGGGATTCAAATTTTTCATTGAACGCTCCTAGTTCTGAGCTATCACGACACAGTGCAACAACAAGCATATCCGGATCCCTTGATAAGAATTCATTAGTCAATGCTAATCCAATCCCTGATCCTGCTCCGGTAATTACCGCAATTTTGTGTTTCGTCATTTCTTATTATCCGCTCACCCAATTAAAAATTCCATCTGGTATTCAGCATATGCCGCTGCAAAGTAGCTATGAGGAGACCTGTTGACGCGGCTTGAGCATAGATAATTTTGAACCAAGGATAAATAAATCGATAATTTGATTACGGAAATGTAATGATTCTGTAATCCGATTGTCGTGAAGGATTGATCTAAATCAATTACATTTATCGTGTGATTTATAGGATGGATTTCATCAAAAGCAAAGGATAAATCGGGTGCAAAAAATTACGATAGCACTAATCTGCAATGCCACAAATGCCTATAACAGATGAAGAGCTTGAGGTTTTGGCCGAATTTTTATCGCCCAAATAGCACCTTGACCTGAGTCTAAGACATAGGATTAAGGTGACAAGTCGTCTATTTCAAACCTAAACCGCTCATGTGAGCACAATTAAAGGAAAAATTATGAAAACATTAACGTCATTATTACTGGCCAGCGCCCTTGTCGCTGCGCCAATTGCGACTTCTTACGCGCATCAACACACTGATAAATCTGACATGCCGATGATGGACGGTCAGATGATGAAGAAAATGCAAACACATATAGAAGAAATGCAAGCAGTTTTAGATGCAGTAAAAAGTGAATCTGATCCTGAAAAGCGTGAAGCCATGTTGCATGAGCATGCCCAAAAGATGCAAGACATGATGGGCATGATGGAAGGCAAAGATTCGATGGGAATGAAAGATGGAAAAGGAATGAAAGGCGGCATGGGCATGGAGCATAAACACAGTGATATGTCGACCGATGAGAAAATGAAAATGATGGAACAGCGTATGGCCATGATGGAAGACATGATGGGGCAAATGATGGGACATACGGCTGAAAAAGCGAAGCCAATACACAAGCATAAAAAGAACTAATCAATGCGTTATGAGGCTGGAAAAGCGACTGCCTCTTTTCTTTTAATAATCGCGGGAGTTTTACATGAACAAATTAATCAAGCTTTTATCAATTGCAGTCTTGTCTGTTGGGCTACTAGGGGGCTGTGCAAGCCAGGTATACCATGACTACATCATGAGTGGGCAGGTTGTTACCGTCGATGATAAACAAGTAGTGGTGTGTGTCTCTGACACCGATGGTCTCAAAGAACATCAAGTCTTTAATGTTTATCGCACCGTTTTTGATGCGACAGCAATTTCTGAAGGGGAAGACGGCTACTCGCGCGAATTCGTGGGCAAAATTCGATTAGGTAAGACGAAGGATGAGCATTTTGCAGAGGCTATTGTACTTGATGGCGAACTTGCACGTTATGACATGGTCGAGTTTGATCGTGGGTTTTAATCGATATTTTTGAATAGGAGCATGCCGTTGTGAAGATTAGAGAGTGTCACCAAACCTACCGTTTAGCGGCTATTGTGAGTCTGGTATTATCTAGTGTCTTATTCACAACCGCGTGTTCAGCGGTAACACAACAAACTAGTTCGAAAGAAAAATCTCAAGAAACACAATCTTCAGACACTGCGCCCGAGTTAGCACCGGCTGACTTTGCAAAGATCCAATCAGCTTTGCGCTCATTAGACAACTCACTGGCAGCGCGATCAAAAAGCAATATCGGCGTTAAACAAAGCGATGCCAGCCCTCAACTCAACGAATCATCTACGCCCCCCAAAGCGACGAGCAAGATGAAGATGGGCATGGGAAAAGGGAAAAAGAAGATGACAATGAACGGAAAGTCTTGCATGGGGATGATGTGTAAGATGATGATGAAAAATAGTTCGATGATGGGTATGCCTCCTGAACAAAATACACCGGAGATATCCAAACCTTCATCAACGATAAGCTTGCCAGGTGCGAGTAGTGCACCTCATATTTACCACCTTGGTGAACAAGCCTTTTTCTTAAACCACACAACAACATTAGAACTAACAGATACGCAGTATCAAACGTTGTTATCGATTCAATCTGAGTGGGAGTCTTCCCAAAAAAGCCTTGCGCAGCAGCGTAGTGCATTAGAGGCATCATTGTGGGAATTGACAGCCCAAGGATTGCCTCAATACGACAATATTAAAGACACCATTAGTGAAATAGAGGCCATAAACAGCACCCTACGCCTACAGTTTATTGCTTCGGTGGGGAAAGCCGTCTCAGTATTAACACCCCCGCAGATTGCGAAAATAAATGCGCTATGGGCGGCTGAACAAAAGGATGCGTCATGACTAGGGGGAGTAAACGCGCATCAATCATTCACCGCTATTGTGTCATTCTAAACGTCGTTCTTTTTTTCGTGATTATAAATGCGCACGCACAGCAACAGACTGAGGATAGTGAGCATGCCAGTCATCATCCTGAGGCAGCGAATGGGCCGATTGTTGCGGCAAGCACAGATTCTCCGCCTTTAGCCAACCAAGTTAAAGGTCAGCCGGGCAATGCCAACGCAATGATGGGGCCAGGTATGGCAAAAGGCATGGATAAAATGATGGAGAAAATGGGAGCGCCTAAACCTAAAGATCTCTATCCAACTTTAATGCGGATGCAATCAACCACGCCGGAACAAAGAGATAGTATCTTAGGCAAAGCGTCGGCGCGTATGCAACAAGGAAGTGAACAACTGACTACCGGGTTTGAATCGCTCGCCCGTGCCGCAGCCGTTGATGACTATACCCAAATGCAAGTAGCTGTTGAGACCGTTAAAGAAGGGATCGCGCATTTTGATAGTGGTCTTGCGGCAAAACGGGCAATACAAGATGGGCAAGATCCCAGAAGAGTGGCATTAACCTGGTTTAAATCGCAAATGAATTTGCTACCCAGTTCACCAGTGAATGATTCCTCAACACTATTTGGCATGACGCCGTTTCATACTGCAGTGATGCTTGTTCTGCTGATCTTCACTGTCGTCATGGTGTATGTTTATGGATTTAAAATGCGCAGAGCTGCCGCATTGCTAGAAGAGCTTAGGTCCACTGAGACCGCAAGCGCTTCTGCGCCCACTAAGCAAACATCACCTAACGAGATACCTACTAACGCACCTGTAGGGACTGACGCTGTTTTAATACCCGCTACAGCGCATGTATTACCTTCTACGACTATGTCACCGCGTAAAGGTGTCTATAGTGGCAGTATGCAAGTCACCGGTATTTTTCATGAGACCCATGATGTTAAAACGTTTCGACTTGCCAGCGCCGATGGTCAAGTCATCCCATTTAGTTTTGAACCTGGACAATTTGTGACTTTTACGCTCACGATTGATGGTGTTGAAAAACCGGTGAAACGGTCTTACACCATCGCATCATCACCCACTGAGCAGTATTACTTTGAAGTCACCATCAAACGCGAGGAATTCGGTGTTGTTTCTCGTCATATGCATGACGTCGTAAATGTGGGAGATACGCTTTCAATTAAAGCGCCTGGCGGCAAGTTTTACTTCAATGGTCAAGATGCAAGTAGCGTTGTATTGATTTCAGGGGGGGTTGGGATCACGCCCATGATGAGCGCGGTACGTTATTTAACCACGACGTGCTGGGACGGTGACATTTATTTTCTGTTTTGTACGCGAACGTCTAACGATTTTATTTTTGAACAGGAATTAAAATATCTACAAGCACGTCACCCAAGGTTGAAAGTACTCGTCAGTATGACACAGGCGGATGGCACATCTTGGATGGGACCTCAGGGGCGTTTTTCATCGGCATTGATAAATGAATTCGTGCCGGACATAGCATTAAAAACAGCACACATTTGTGGGCCGCCGGCAATGATGGATGCAACCAAGGATATTTTATCTGAATTGGGTATGCCTGAAGCGAATATTAAAACAGAAGCTTTCGGTGGTGCGAGTCCGAAGAAAACGGCCACTAAAACGGAGGTCGCCCCAAACACGCCTGTAAACAATACGCGCCAAGTGCGATTTAGTTTATCAAATGCACAGGCACAAGCCGGCACAGATGAAACCGTATTGGACGTTGCTGATGGACTTGATGTTGATATTGAGAATTCGTGCCGGGCAGGCTCTTGCGGCAGTTGCAAAGTGAAATTACTGCGCGGCGATGTTGATATGGAGGTTGATGATGGGTTGGAGCCAGAAGATAGGGTCAGTGGTTATATTTTAGCCTGTCAAGCCATCCCTAAAACTGATGTGGAGGTGGAAGCATAGTGAATAGTCAAGAACGAACCATTGTAGGCAGCTTGGTGGTCTTAATGATCTTACTTTGGCTAGGGTTTGTGTGGCACCGTGACCCAGCATTCCCTGGCAGCTTTGCTGGATTTGTCGTTGGTTTGACTGCGCTGGTATTGATGTTTATTCCGTTGCTTTACATGATCATTAAACGCAACAAAGCACTTAAGAAAGTCGTGACCAAGCAAATAGCCATGCCTACGCTACTGCGCATTCATATTTATGCTGGAGTATTGGGACCTATTCTTGCACTCATCCATAGCGCCCATCGTTTTGATAGTGCTACTGGAGTCTCCATCATCATCTTTATGATGGTCGTTGTGATCAGTGGGTTTGTTGGTCGGTATGTACTAGGACTTATTTCCTCAAATGTGAAAGAGAAAAAGCGTCAAGTGACCGAACTCCAAGGTGCACTTTCAAGCGCCAAACAATCTCTAAAAGACGCGGTCTGCGACGTAAGATATTCGACTTTCGCCCAAACATCAGCGAGACACATTCCATACATTGCTTTAAGTGTACCTACTTCAGCGCAAAGTAAGCTGTTTCGACAAGAGAGTAAGGTTCTATCTATTATCGATGCAATTTCTGATGTTGAATACAGCATTCTGATTCACGACACTGCGAAAACTTGGTTTGCTCGTTGGTTGAAATTTCATATCGTGATTTCGATAACGCTCTATGGCGTATTGTTCTTTCACATTTTCAGTGAAGTTTACTTTGGACTACGCTGGTTATGATCAAGTGGATAATAGTCATTCTGGGCTTAGTCGCAGCGGGCTTTGGTGTTAGCCATTTTTTTCACACACCAGAGGATCTTTCAAAAATTCCATGGGAACAAATGGTAGAGCCTGGTTCACTGAGCAAAGCGCATGCGTTTTTGGCGGATGACTGCTTGAGTTGTCACACGCCAGTAGAAGGCGTTGAGCGCGACAAGTGTGTGGCCTGTCATGCAAATGATACGCATATCGTCGCGCGTCAACCTACTGCGTTTCACGCCGACATAACAGAATGTGCTAGTTGTCATACTGAGCATCAAGGTGAAGATGCTAAGATTTCACTGATGAACCATATTGCATTGGTCGATATTGGGTTCAATATGCTCCCCAACCCAAACGTGCCGTTTGACGAAGGCGCAGCCACGATGGCTTTTTTAGAAAATGTTCTAGCGAATAAGCAAACGGCTGATCCCCTATTTGTGCATCCCGACGTCAGTGATAAAGAAGCATTATTGAATTGTTCACAGTGCCACAGCAACGATGATCGCCACTTTACGTTGTTCGGAGAGGATTGCGTGCGATGCCACAGTACAGACAAGTGGTCACTGCCGACGTTTATTCACCCCTCGAGTCAATCTCGTGATTGCAATCAATGTCATGAAGCGCCGCCCAGTCACTACATGCAACATTTTAAAATGATTTCCGCCAAAGTCGCTGGCGAGCCAAAAGCCAAAGTGGAGGCGTGTTATGCCTGTCATCAATCGACTTCCTGGAACGATATTAAGCGTGCCGGCTGGTACAAGCATCATTAAGGGGGAGAAACTGTGATCACAAATTCCATTGCGCTGGCAACCTCACTGTTGGTAGCAATAGTATTGTTTCTGCCTCGCCTACGACAATCTGTCCAATGGCGAGCGACAGTAACACCGCTGGCTTCAATTATTGGCAGTGGCTTTTTGATCATTGCACCACTGCTGCATTCGGTAATGGGTAAATGGGCGCTACTGGGCATTATTTTATTGTCGACTCTGGCATATTTGTTGGGTTCAGTCATTCGCTTCAATATACGTCATGCAGAGCCTGAGCTTGCTCGCAATTCACACGGCAGTATCGCAACGCTTGAGAAAGCCAGTCAATGGGCCCTCGGTGCTGCATACGCAATTTCTGTGGCGTTTTACATTAGCTTGTTTGCCGCGTTTGTCTTTGACCGCTTTGCTATTGACGATACAACGCTCATCAAATTGTTTACCAGTGGGCTGCTTGTCATCATTATGTTGGTCGCTTGGCTTCGCGGTGCAAGAGGATTAGAAACCATCGAGTTATTCGCAGTCACAATTAAGTTGGCGATTATTATTGGTGTACTAACAGCACTAGCAACTTACGATATACAAGTAAAAAGTGCGTGGTTTAAACATGAGGCGATACAATCCCTCAGCCATTTTGAAACCCTTAGCATGCTTGCCGGTATGCTCATGGTTACGCAAGGGTTTGAGACAACGCGCTTCATGGGCAGTAACTACAATGCAGAGCAGCGCATTAAAGCAGGGCGATATGCCCAGTGGATTGCCATTTTTCTTTACGCTGTGTTTATTGGTTTAACCTGTCCCATATTTCTCGATTTTCCGATAACCGAACTGAATGAAACCACCATTAGTTATACCCTGGGTCAAGCCATTTGGGTATTGCCCATATTATTGTTAGTGGCAGCGACAGCAAGTCAGTTAAGCGCCGCATTGGCCGATACTATCGGTGGCGGAGGACTGCTAAAAGAACTCTTCCACTTACCCATATCTCCTCAGTTTTACTATGTTCTGGTTATCGCGATTGCGGGCATATTAGTTTGGTCATCTAACGTATTTGAAATTATTAATCTCGCGTCAAAGGGATTTGCACTGTATTACCTTATACAAACACTCATCGCATTCAAGCTAGTACTACTGCGTCCCAAAGAACAACGCTTCAAATCGCTTCAATTGCTTGGTCTTTGCGCGATTGTTGTTTCCTTATCCTTTGTGATTGGCTGGTCAATACCAGCACCGCACAGTTAATAGAGGACAGAGGCTAATGCAATCCGCAAAAACATGTTCGCCAGCAGTTCGCGTCACAAATTTTCACGCATCACTCATTGAAACTGCGTGGGAGTTAACCCAGCGTTGTCGCAAAAAGTATGATTTCAAACATATTGGTTTGGCCGGAGGCGTCTTCCAAAACCGCATTTTATGCGATGGCCTAGCTGAACGTTTTGCACAATCAGACATTCCTGTTGTTATCCCAAGCTGTTTACCTTTAAACGATGCAGCAATAAGTGTCGGGCAAATTCACGAATATTGCTCAAGGAGATCATCATGAAAGGCATAGAGCGTAAATTACGCCAATGGGAGGAAGACGCTTCATGAGTGAGCTTGAAGATGAGCCACTTCCACGGATCTGTTGAAGGTTCAGGTGTTGACCTGTGAGCGGCTCACAGGTTTATCGTATGAAGGTGAGAGTAAAACATAGGATTAAAGGCGTGTTGTAGCAGCACAACTATGTTGATAAAGACGGGGGGTTAAAATGCGGGTAAAACAAATAGCAGATGCACTAGATATTAGCGTTGATACCGTGCGCTATTATACGCGCATTGGACTTTTGGTCCCAAATAAATCCCACAATGGATACAAGTATTATCGGCCGGCGGATGTGACGCGACTGCGGTTCATTTTAAGTGCGCGCGCCTTAGGTTTTTCGGTCAATGATATTAAAGAGATCCTAGTTACATCTTCACAAACCAATGCGCCGTGTCCAACGGTAAGGCGTCTTATTGAAAAGAGGTTGAAAGAGACTGAACAGCGGTATCAGGACATGCATGAACTTAGAGAGCGCATGCGCTTAGCCACTTCAGAGTGGCAAAACAAACCCGATCAACCTCCAACGGCCGATACGATATGCCATTTAATTGAAGGTTTCACAGCGCTTAAGTCATAACAAGGTTTAAATAGGGAGTGGTTCATGAATTCTAAAACAGACAGTGCGAAAGCACATGGGTGTTGTAGTGGCGGCGATAAAACATCAACTGCGAACGAAGCGGTTGACACTAAAACGCAGACCAGACAGGTGTCTTCCGAAGCAGGCGAGATACAACTTAATATTCAAGGGGCGAGTTGTGCCAGTTGCGTCACTAAAATTGAAACAGCCTTAAAACAAGTCGCAGGCGTCACCGGCGCAGAAATGAATTTTGCACAGCGTACAGTGCTTATCAATGGTAATGCCTCACCAAGCGAACTGGTTGGTGCGGTAGAAGAAGCTGGGTATAACGCAACGCTGGCAAATGCCGATTCTGATGAGGCTGCCATTGAAGAAAAAGAGCAAGCGGATTGGGCTTATTATAAAAAGCTAATGCGACATATGGTCATCGCATTGTCGCTTGGAGTACCGCTCATGATCTATGGTTTGGTAACCGGGGAAATGAGCGTCAACACGACCACGGAGCGAATTGTATGGTTGATTATTGGGCTCATGACATTAGGTGTCATGGTGTTCTCTGGTCGGCATTTTTATGTGGGTGCATGGAATTCGTTTAAAAATCATTCGGCCAATATGGATACTTTGATAGCCTTGGGTACAGGAACCGCCTGGTTGTACTCGATGACAGTTGTGTTCTTCCCGGGCTATGTCCCTGAAATGGCACGACATGTTTATTTTGAGGCAACCGCTATGATCATCGGCCTAATTAATTTAGGCCTGGCCCTTGAGATCAAAGCACGCGGTAAAACCTCAGAGGCCATTAAAAGGCTGATAGGCTTGCAAGCCAAGACTGCACGTGTCATCCGAGATGGCGATGATATTGATATTCCTATTGAAGATGTTTTGCTCAATGATCTTATCCGGGTTCGACCCGGAGAACGCATTTCTGTGGATGGTGTAGTCGTCGAGGGCCAAACCAGTATTGATGAATCAATGCTAACGGGTGAGCCCATGCCAATTGAGAAGCGAAAAGACGATGAGGTTGTGGCCGGTACCATCAACAAATCAGGCTCTATCGTCTTTCGGGCAGAACGCGTGGGAAAAGACACCGCGCTAGCTCAGATCATCAACATGGTAAAACGTGCACAAAATTCAAAACCACCTATTGGTCGATTGGCAGATGTTATTTCTGCCTATTTCGTGCCAGTTGTTATGATCATTGCAGTAATGAGCGCACTAGCGTGGCTCAATTTTGGTCCGGCTCCCGAGGTTGCCTTCGCAATCGTGTCAGCAACTACGGTACTGATTATTGCATGTCCTTGCGCATTAGGTTTAGCCACGCCGATGTCGGTCATGGTGGGGGTTGGCAAGGCGGCTGAAGCAGGCGTACTTATCCGCAACGGTGAAGCGCTGCAATCTGCTTCGAAAATTACCACAATGGTATTAGATAAGACCGGCACCATAACAGAGGGGGCGCCTAAAGTTACCGACGTTGTTATTGCGTCAGATCACAATCAAGATGACGTGCTTTCGTTAGCTGCAAGCCTGGAGTCGGGTTCCGAACACCCACTCGCAATGGCGATCGTTGAATCAGCGAAAGAGACAGGTGTGCCGATCCACTCGGTGACTGATTTTGAGTCCATTGCAGGGAAGGGCGTAGCGGCAACACTGAATTCTCAGCGTTTGCTATTTGGCAATGAAAAATTGATGAAAGAAAAATCAATAGAACTTCATCATTACGTTGATAAAGCGCAGAGGCTGGCCGCAGAGGCTAAAACCCCAATGTATTTCGCGATTGATTCAAAATTAGTTGCCGTCATTGCTGTTGCCGATCCCATAAAATCAGACTCAATAGATGCGATTAACCGCCTACAGCACAACGGAATACGTGTGGTGATGTTGACGGGGGACAATCGTATGACTGCAAAAGCCGTTGCTCGAAAGGCGGGGATTGTTGATTACGTTGCTGAAGTGATGCCAGAAGATAAAGCAAACAAAGTGCTCGAACTTCAACGTGAGGGTGAAATCGTCGGAATGACCGGCGATGGGATCAATGATGCGCCCGCCTTAGCCCATGCCAACGTCGGATTTGCTATCGGAACAGGCACTGATGTCGCAATAGAAAGTGCAGATATCACGTTGATGCGAGGCTCCTTACATGGGTTAGCGGATGCGATTGCAGTGAGTAAGGCAACGCTGAGAAACATAAAGCAGAATCTCTTCGGAGCATTTATCTATAACGTCGCGGGGATCCCATTTGCTGCAGGTGTTTTTTATCCATTTTTAGGCTTACTACTTAGCCCAGTAATTGCCGGTGCAGCGATGGCATTCTCGTCGTTAACGGTAGTGACCAACGCGAATCGATTACGTTTATTCAAAGCTAAAGAGCACTAGGAGAACCTAAAGATGATGTGGATTAATTTGATAGGGTTAGTCGTGATTGGGCTTATTGTTTGGTGGTTTTGGCTTTACCAAACAAAGTCAACTGAAGTACGAGACGGCAGCATCGAAGTCCGCGTGAAAGATGGCGTATATCAACCTGCCAATATCACAGTGCCCGCGAATGAGTCTGTACAACTGATGTTCTATAGAGAAGATGCGACCCCCTGTGCGGAAACACTACTAATACCCGAGTTGGAGATCAGTGAAACATTAGTGCTTAACAAGCGTGTGATGGTCACTATTCCCCCCAAAAAGGCAGGTCGCTATCCGTTTCATTGTCAGATGCAAATGTACCGTGGCACTTTGGTGATCAAGTGACTTACCGTTTTCTGAAAACTTAAACGACACAAAAGCGAGGTGTATTGTGAATAAACAAAAATTACCTTTTTGGCGCACCCCCAGTGGTTGGTCCGCCATCGGACTTATAGTGGCGGCAAGCTATTTCTTGTTTGTCGAGCATGGTGAACATGTTTTCCCTTATCTACCTTACTTGATCCTGCTGCTATGCCCAGTGATGCATATCTTTATGCACGGAAGTCATGGTAAAGGGCATGAGACACATACTAACGACGAGCAAACATTTAAAGAGCAAACCGAAGACAATGATCAATACAGACAAGGTTATATCGAAGGGTTAGAGCAGGCACGCAAGGAAAGACGTAAAACGGAGAGCGACAATGCCCGGTGAATCAGATTATGGGCTTTGGACGTTAGTCATCATTAACTCCGCAATATTTATCTTTTTTGCGTTTAGTTTCGTCAAGCCGAAGTCAAAAACAGACTGGCGAAGCTTAGGCGTATTTTCCGCTTTTATCGTGGCGTTATTTACTGAAATGTATGGTTTCCCGCTTACCATCTATTTTTTGTCCGGTTGGTTAGCCGAAAGTTACCCAGGCGTAGATTTTTTAAGTCACGAAAATGGTCACTTGTGGCATACACTGTTGGGGTTATCTGGCGATGCGCATTGGGATGTACTGCACATCTTGAGTAATGTTCTCATCGTTTTAGGATTCTTTGTTTTATCTGCTTCGTGGAGTGTCCTGCATCACGCGCAAAAAACGAGCAGTTTAGCGACCAGCGGTTGGTACGCACGTTGTCGGCATCCCCAATATGTTGCCTTCATTGTGATCATGTTTGGCTTTTTACTGCAATGGCCAACACTACCCACTTTGCTCATGTTTCCCATTCTCATTGTTGTCTATGTTCGACTGGCCAAACGCGAAGAGCAGCACGCCGAAACTGAGTTTGGTGATACCTATAGGCAATATAAGCAAGCCACGCCAGGTTGGTTCCCACGATTTCTCAATTCAAACGTTTCAAGCCCCGTGTAAGGATTACAAAATGAAGAAAGCATTAGTTTCAATATTGTTTGTCGCAGGCGTTTTATCCGCTACCTTTACGAGTGCTCAGACATCCATGAGTGCCGATGAGATGTTACGCAGTAACGAGCGCGTCATGGATGCATTAATGCAACGCATCCAACGGATCAATGACGTTTCTGAGAGGCAAACGTTGATTGTTGAGCATATGAAGATGATGGATACCTACTTAACGAGTATTGAGAAGAGGATCCAAAGTGAATCTAATACTGAACAAAAGATACTATTAAAAGAGACATATAGAAAAGGCCTGCAAAGAAGTCTTGTTCTTATCGAAAGCGGCATATCAGCAAGCGACATTGTTGTGATGGGGAACTCGATAGATGAACATTTGTTGTTAATAGAACAAAGAATGACAGTTTTACAATCGTTAATGCAGCAAATGGTTAATGCCAATAGCGTTTTAAGTAATTAGTGACGTGACTGACATAACTGTGTAGGTAATTAATTTATAGGAGAAAAGTATGAGCGATTTAGATCACAGAGTGGGCGTTTCTGAGGCTAATTTAGTGGTACGGCATTTGAAGTTAACCGGCATTACCGACGGTAATTTATTAGCAATTGTTGCTGAAATTGATGGGACCTTTGGTATTGATGCCGTTTCATTTGAAGAAGCTAAAAACACTTTGCATATCGGCTATGACGCGACCCACTGCAATTTAGATGGCATTGAGACAATCATTCGTGCACACGGTGCAGACATTTCTGATGATTTTTGGACAAAGATGAAAGAAGGCTACTACCAATTCGTTGACGAAAACATTCGTGAAAATGCGAAACATAAACCCTGGAGCTGCCATCGTGTCCCACCCGGGCAAAGCAATAGAAAGAAATAGCGTAGCGCGAATCGAGCAACTTTATGTTGGACTTCACCAATCAGCACTAATTAAAACAGGATATTAGCACTGTGGATCATAGTAAGAATGAAATGGACAGAATTAATTCATTTAATTCGGCAATAATTGCAAGAAACCCAGCTGAACATGAATTCCATCAAGCTGTGCAAGAGTTCACAGGGGCAGTAATGCCCTATGTTATGGCCAATGCCAAATATGATGATGGGCATGTATTAGAAAGAATGACAGAGCCAGACCGTATTGTCATTTTTAGAGTATGTTGGGAGGACGATAACGGCCATATTCACTGCAATAGAGCATGGCGAGTCCAATTTAACAATGCTATTGGACCCTATAAAGGAGGCTTGCGCTTTCATCCCAATGTTACGCAAAGTGTTCTTAAATTTTTAGCGTTTGAGCAAGTCTATAAAAATGCATTGACTGGACTTCCGATGGGAGGTGGTAAAGGGGGAAGTGATTTCGATCCGAAAGGAAAGAGTGATCGCGAAATCATGCGATTTTGTCAGTCATTGATGATCGAACTTTCTAAGCATATTGGGGAAGATACTGACATTCCAGCCGGCGATATTGGGGTGGGTGGAAGAGAAATTAGTTATCTGTTTGGTCAATACAAAAGACTAAAAAACAGATTCGTGGGTACGCTAACAGGCAAAGGACTTTCTTATGGTGGAAGTCTTATTCGAACGGAGGCGACAGGCTATGGTGTTGTTTATTTTACTCAGCACATGCTGAATATGCGTAACGAGACATTAGCAGGAAAAACAGCCTTAATTTCGGGCGCCGGCAATGTTGCGATTTTTTGCGCAGAAAAATTGATTAATGAAGGTGCCCAGGTCATGACACTGTCTGACTCAAGTGGTTTCATTTACGATCCTGATGGATTTGACCATCAAAAATTAGCATTTCTAAAAACGCTTAAATTTGTCAAACGGCAACGCTTGAGCGAATACACGGAAAACTACCCACACGCCATTTATCATCAGGGCAAAAGGCCTTGGCTTATAAAGGCTGATTTGGCCTTTCCTTGTGCAACACAAAATGAACTCGAACTTGAGGATGCTAAACTCCTTGTTGATAACGGTATACAGTTGATCGCAGAAGGCGCAAACATGCCTTGTACCCTTGAGGCGGTCAAATACTTTCAGGCTAAAAGTGTACTGTTTGCACCTGCAAAAGCGGCAAATGCTGGAGGCGTTGCCGTTTCTGGGCTAGAGCAAACACAAAACTCACTTCGGCTTCCTTGGACAAGAGAGGAAGTTGATTCACGACTTCAACAGATCATGGCGCATATTCATCGCCAATGTGTTGAATATGGAAAAGAAGACGGTGGCATCAACTATGTGAAGGGGGCCAACATCGCTGGATTTGTAAAAGTCGCCGATGCGATGCTTGCGTATGGAATAGGATAGGGCACTGAGTGACTCGTTTCCGTATGCGGTCGTTTTTCTGCATAATTGTGTTGGGCTTATACCCGTATAAGGTGAGCGCCTTTTGATTCGTTCAGAAAAATTTTGTGATTTGTGGGTGTCGATACTCTCGCGGTATCGGCTCATTGCCCTGTTTGCCTTACTCATTTTGATAGGCGGACTAAGCATGGGTATCAACCATGTGGTTTTTAATGCGGACTATCGTGAGTTTTTTGAAATCAACGATCCGCAGCGCATGAAGTTTGACGAAATCCAAGACGTTTTCGGCAGTAGCGACAATATCATGTTTTTACTGGTTCTCGCATCGCGGGATGTCTTTACGGAAGAAGTTTTTACGGCCATTCATCAACTAACCGAGCGAGCCTGGCAGATCCCGCATTCCTATCGTGTTGATTCACTGACTAACTATCAATATTCATGGTCTGTTGGCGACGATCTTATGGTTGAAGATCTACTCCCCGACATTGATAATTTATCGTTTGAAAGACTTGCGTAGGCAAAGGAGGCTGCGTTGAGTGAGCCTGGACTAATGGGGCGGTTACTCAATAATGAAGCCTCGGTAACAGCCGTAAATGTTTTGGTCAATGTTCGCGGTAAACCGGCTAGTGCAGAGCATAATGCGGTGCAATATGCCTATGCATTGAGTGAGGAATTGCGTCGTGAATACCCTCAACTCGATGTTTACCTCTTAGGCGAGGTGATGGCAAATGCGACGTTCAACGAATTATACGTTCAAGATACCACGACACTTTTACCGCTGATGGTACTGCTTATTTTACTGTTGGCCATGTTTGCGCTTAAAAGCGCAGTGGCATCAATCCATATTCTTGTCGTAGTAATTGTGTCTGAAACAGCTTCAATCGGTTTGATCGGCTGGCTAGGCGGCGCGTTAACGAGCCCCTCATCCGCTGCGCCAATTATCATAGTCACGCTGGCAATTGCAGATTGTGTTCACCTGTTAACGCACTATTTACGATTTCGTCAAGAAGGAATTCTCAATGAGGACGCTATCGCTAAAAGTGTCGACCGCAATGCAAAAGCTATCTTTTATACCAGCTTGACGACCATAATTGGTTTCTTAAGTCTCAATGCAAGCGATTCACCGCCATTTAGAGATCTCGGTAATTTCGTTGCGCTTGGCGTCATGATGGCGTTTTTATTCAGCGTTTTATTACTACCGTTATTACTCATGTTCTTTCCTTGTTCGCCGTGGGGCAACCTCATTCAAATTACATGGAAAGCGTGGATAGATATGTGCCATAGAAACGCGAGAAGCATCGTCGCCTTAACTGTGATGATACTATTAGGATCTGTGTATGGCTTGAAAAAAAATGATTTCAACGATGACTGGATTGCATACTTTGATGAGTCTGTTTCTTTCCGACAAGCCGTGGATATTAGTGAACAACACCTTAGTGGCACAACGACATTAGAATACGTGCTCACGAGTCAAACTCGTGTTACAGATCCCGTTTACTTACGAGATGTGGAGTCATTTACACAGTATTTGTATTCATTGCCACAAACAAGACACGTATTTATATTTACTGACGTGCTAAAGCGACTAAACCGCAACATGAATGGTGATGATCCTGCTGAATATTTAATTCCAAAAAACAGAGAGCTCGCGGCGCAGTACTTATTGCTCTATGAAATGTCTTTACCGTTCGGCTTAGACGTGACCAACCAAATAAACTTAGATAAAACTGCAATGCGCATTATGGTGACATTCAAAAACTTGTCTTCTACTCAATTGATTAGTCTGGAAAACGAAATAGCTGTGCACTTGAACAAAGTCGAATCGTTTGATTTTTTTGTCACTAGCCCCAGTAGCATGTTCGCCCATCTAAGCCACAATAATATTCGAAGTATGCTGATAGGGACGGTACTTGCGATGATATTGATAGCCTTTGTACTGATGTTTGCGTTGAAATCAGTCAAGCTTGGCGCACTTAGCGTGATCCCGAACGTTTTACCTGCTTTTGTAGCATTTGGACCAGCGGGGGCATTTGAACGAAAACCTACGGTTTTGAATCCTGTGGCACCCTCGAAACCGTAGGTTTCCGTCAGATAGCCGCTAACCCGGCATTTGCCCTTAAAACTTGGTCATCTTTGGAACATTACTGAATATTCAATGCTGTGACAGCCTTTTTCATAGCGAACCCTGGAGTTGTTTGAATTGTCCTAGGATCATCGCCTTTTCCTGAAGAATTACCTTGTTCTCATCGGTCAGATACGTCACTTTATCCTGGATGGTTTTCACCTCGGTTTTGGTGGCCTTCAAAGCTTGGGATAACACGGCCAATTCCTTATCGACATCTGCTTTCTGAGCAGTGAGAGCTGCTATTTTTTCTGCCAATTGCTCATTTTTATGCTGGTATTCCTGGTTCTTCGTCATGGCGTCTTCAAGGTCGCGCTTCAGGTTCTGGGTCTCATCTACCTTTCCGTTCAAATCCCTGTTTAGCGTCGCATTGGTCTGTTCAAGTTTATCTGCATTGCTTTGTAACTGCGCATTGGCATCAAATAACTCGGACACTCTTGACTCAGCCTGGTCGAACCGGTGTTGCAGTTCCTGCATCTGGTCTTTCAACCCCTGGGTATCGATCCGGAACTGTTCGCGTTCTTGCTGACGGTCTTCGGCAGTGCGCTGCTGATAATGTTCAAAATGATCGCGGATGTCCTTATTTTCCTGCTTAAGTTCCGCAATACTTTCCTTTAATTCAGCGGTTCGCACAATGGCTTCGTCTCGTTGGGCCTCGGCTTTGACCACGCTGATACGCACATCTTCCAGAGACTTGTCTAACGCGCTTTTTTCTTTGTTCTGCCGTTCAATCTGGCTCTCAAGATCCTGTTGTCGGGCAGTAAGTTGCGCGATGGTGTTTTTGGAATCGGCCAATTCTTTGCGGAGTTCTTTATTTGACGCCTCAAATTCCTGACGGGTCTCCTCAATACGGTGGTCGGCCATCTGCTGTACCCGCTCGTGGAGTGATTTCACTACCTCCACCAGGTCATTCGGGAGTCCACCGATATCGGCTACCTCTCCGTTGTCTGATCGCCAACGCTTGAGCAGCGGCGCGATGGTGCTTTTGCTGCCGGTGCCCATATGTTCCCGCACTCGATCCACCGTAGGCTCCTGGCCTTGGGTTTTGATGGCTTCGGCGGCTTTGGCGACATCGTGGTAAGTGACTCCGGCGCGTGCCATAGGGAGATTTCCTCTCAAACTATTTAGTAACGTATTATGTAACACGTAATATAACATTATATTTATGCTTATCAAAGTTTCTTGAGTTTCAATTGTTAACCTTCGATAATAAATGTTATCGTTGGTTATGGTATTAAGCTGAAAATCTTCTGCTTGTAACGCCGGTACATAGCCGCCTTTCTGGTCACACCGATAGGAATCCAATTCATGAACACCAAACCACCCAAAATGGCCACCGACTTAGCATTACGTAATGAGGAATCGAACCAGATTGCTCATCGGGAATCCGAGTCACTGCGGCACTACCTCCAGGCGGCCACCTCCGATAACACCCGCAAGGCCTACCGATCCGCCATTCGCCAATTTGAGAAATGGGGTGGCCGGTTGCCGACTGACCGAGATACGGTGGTGCGCTATCTGCTCGCCAGGGCCGAATCGCTCAACGCCCGGACGTTAGATCTCCACCTCACCGCCATTAGCCAGTGGCACCATTACCAAGGCGTCACTGATCCGGTGCGCGATCCCCTGGTGCGGAAAACCATGGAAGGCATTCGTCGCACTCATGGCCAACCCAAACGCAAGGCCAAGGCCCTACGCCTGGAACACATCGCACAAATGGTGGATTACCTGCGGTGTTTGCCGGATAGCAAAAAGAAGCATAGGGATATCGCCCTGGTGTTGACCGGCTTTTTCGGCGCTTTTCGTCGCAGCGAACTGGTGGCCATTCAAATCAGTGATCTGAATTGGGAGCCGGAAGGCCTGATCATCCGGTTGCCGCGCTCCAAAACGGATCAACAGGCGGCAGGGCTGGCCCGCGCCTTACCTTTCGGTACGCCAGGTTGTTGTCCGGCTACAGCAATCAAGGCCTGGATGGATAGCGCTGAGATTGATAGCGGCCCGCTCTTTAGGCCGGCTAACCGCTGGGATCAGGTGACGCCCAGGCCTCTGAACCCAGGGGCAATTAATGACTTGCTCAAAACCCTGGGCAAGGCCTGTCAGTTCGACTTCGTGCCCGAGTTGAGCAGTCACAGTTTTCGCCGCGGCCTTTCCACTTCGGCGGCTCGAGAACGGGTAGACTTCGAGCTGATCAAGAAACAAGGCGGCTGGAAAAGCGATGCAACGGTCTGGGAGTACATCGAAGAAGGCCAGCAACTTTCGAATAATGCCTCGCTGATATTGATGGAAAAGTTGGTCACGCTGATCGACCCCGTATAACCCGACAAATCACGAATCCCACTCTCAATTCATCTTTGCGTCTCCAGCGCTGCCCGTATCGCTTTCGCCAGATCCTCGGGCTGGCCCTTGCCCCAATAATGCAGGAAATAGTAGGAAGGCGTTTCACCGGTCATATGGTTGTGCAGCGCCACGATGTGGATGCCCGCCTGACGCAGCGCCCGCATCACCGGCTGGATCTCGTCCGCGGTCATGGCAAAATCCCCATCGACGACCGCCTGCTTCTCATTCCCGGAGAAGGCGGCCCAGGTGGACAGGCCCATGGATGCGCCAAATTCCACACCGTGCATTCTGGCGCTGCGCCCGAACGTGAATTTCAGCACCTGCCCGTTAAGGCTGCCCTCGGCATCCAGAATCTTTTCCAACGTCTTGGTGTTGTATTTGCCGGTGATATCGGGCACATCACCCGGAAATCGTTCTTGCGGTACGGGATGCTTTTTACGCACTTGTTTAATGGCATCCCACATGGCCTTAACGCCTTCGGCGAGTGACTCGGCGTTTCGTCCATGGCCGCCGATGTGCATAAAGTAAACCGGCGGACGGTCGAACACGAAATGGTTGTGCAGCGCGGTGATGTCCAGGCCGTGGGCAAAGGCGGCGTCCATGGCCGGGGTGATTTCATCCTCAAACACCACCGTATCCCCCATCACCATAACACCACCCTCCGGCAAGGCCTTGAACGCGGCCCAACTCCCGAGGCCCGCCGGCGGCGGGAACTTCATACCGTCAACGGTGACGGGCACGTCGTCGCGCTTCCAGCCGATACGCACCACGCCATCAGGTTTGGCCGTTGCCTGGGTGCCAGCCGCCTGGCCAATGGCCTTATCATCGAGGCGGCCGGAATCGTCGGCCATTGTTATGGATGCTTGAATGAATAAAGCGCACATTAGAATGAATGCTCGAAGCGGAGACATTGTCATGGCTATTCCTCTTTTTTTGTTGCTGTGAAACATTTTTGGCTGTATTGGGGGGTTACGCCGCCGGGGCGCCTGCAAATAACAGATGGTACACAATACCCAGCAGTGCGCTGACTAAAATCATCGGCAACATGCCCACCTTAAAGCGCAACATAGCGATAAAGGCGCCCGCGGCCAGCGCGACGCTGACAATGTGGATGCTGCCCCAGGCGGGTATCAGCAGTAGCATACCATAGGCCCGTACAGTTTCAACCTCGTTAAAGGCGACGTGCACCGCGAACCAGATGGCGAGATTCAGCATCACGCCCACCACGGCCGCCGTGACCGCCGACAGCGCCGCGCTCACCGCCTGGTTGCCGCGCAGTGTTTCCACATACGGCGCGCCCAGGAAGATCCACAAAAAGCAGGGAACGAAGGTGACCCAGGTGGCTAAAACCGATGCCAAGATGCCTGCTGTGAAGGGGTCGAGCGTTCCCGGAGCCCGGAAGGCCCCCATAAAGCCCACGAATTGCACCACTTGGATCAGCGGGCCGGGTTTAGTTTCCGCCATACCCAGACCATCCAGCATTTCCCCCGGTGCCAGCCATCCATAGTTTTGTACCGCCTCCTGGGCCATGTAGGCCAGCACCGAATAGGCGCCACCGAAGGTGACAACCGCCAGTTTGCTGAAGAAAAGCCCAATCTGGGTGAACACATCCTCATAGCCCAAGGTCACAAGCAGGGCGACAAGTGGCGCAAACCACAGCGGCAGCCAGACGGCGAGCACCTTGAGTGCCCGCCCCCGTGACGCCCGGGTATGGCTTGCCGCGCCGCCCTCCATCATGGCATCAATCGCACGCCCGGCGTCCTCGGGGGTATCGTGCCCCTTGATGACCACAAAGCGTTCCGGATCGACATGCCGACCCAGCAGACCGATCAATCCGGCGTTAACGATTACGATCGGGAAAGGCACGGCAAAGAAGAAGATCGCCACGAAAGCGGCGACCGCCAATGCGTACATGTAGGCGTTCTTGAGGACGCGCTTGCCGATGCGGATCACCGCCTGGATCACGATCGCCAGCACGGCCGCCTTGATACCGAAAAACAGGGCCTGCACCAGTGACGCTTCCTGATATCCAGCGTAGAGCAGACTGAGCACCAGAATGCTGAGAAAGCCCGGCAGCACGAACAGGGCGCCCGCAACCAGTCCACCCTTGATGCCATGCAGCAGCCAGCCGATATAGGTGGCCAGTTGCTGGGCTTCAGGTCCGGGCAGCACCATGCAGTAATTCAGCGCGTGCAGGAAGCGGCTCTCACTGACCCATTGCTTTTCATCCACCAGAATACGGTGCATCACCGCGATCTGGCCGGCGGGACCGCCAAAGCTCAGGATGGCGACCCGCAACCAGACACGCACGGCCTCCCCGAAGGTGATGTAATGGCCGAAAGCATTGAGGTTACCAGCGGTCGCATCCCTGGTGATTTGATTGGACCCGCTGCTTGGCGGTGCAGATGAAGTTGACGGTTCGTGCATGGTTATTGTTCCTTAACGTAAGTGACCAACAGGCTGTCGAAAACCTGATTGGCAGCTTGTAATAATTGATCATCATCGCTATGGGTTTCGCGCAGCCCTATCAATACACACTCGACCCCGGCGGCCTCCGGCGGCTGATGTCCCCCCACATCGAGGTAGTGCACGAGTTTTCCAAGCCGGAGTAGCGCGGGTGAGTCCAGGTCGAAGCTCGCCAGCAGCGTTTCGAAAGTGACTTTTTCTTCCACGTGAGTAAAGGTCGCCCCATCGAAATCGAACCCCAGCGCCTCATCCGGGCAGTCGTCCGGCGAGGCCAGCCATAAAAAGCGTGCGGATGGATCGATGAAGCGGCCAATCAGCCAGGCACTGGCCAAACGGTCCACCCACGGCCGACGCCGCGTCGCCCAGAGCCTGCCTTGATAATCGGCTCGATCAAGACGGCGGATTGTGCGAGGTTCGGGCTGCGGCTCATCGGGAGACAAGACCCGGTTGGCATCGCTTTCCAGCTGTTTCAGAGCCGTATCGATTCGATCCCGCGCGGCACCGGGGAAAAAATCGATGGCTGACAGTCGCGTGAAGCTTTTGCGCAGTTTGCGTGTTTCCTTCATGACCTCCATGGCGGTTTCCGGCAAGAGCTTTGCCCGCAGGTCCGCCATCGCCGAGTCCAGCGACTCATAGTCTTCCGAGCGATCGAATAGCGCGGGGAACGCTTCGGTTTCAGGATCATTAGCGTGCAGTACATGGGCGGTCCCGCCATTATCACGGACATCCTGGGCAATTGCCTCTAGCTTTTCGGCATGATCAGAGATGGCTGGCAGTAGATAGACGCCATCACGCAGCGAAACGGCCCCCAGGGCTTTGATGGCGCGCCATGCCCGCATGCGCACGGTGGCGTTTTCAGTGGGGAGTGAAAGTATCAGCAGTATCCAGGACATGCGTAGATCTTAGCACATATATGTTATAATCTCTACACATTTTTAAACCGAATAACCCTTGGGCAAGAGCGATTGCCTTTAAAGGCGGTGATGCACCTTTAAATACCGCATCCATCAATAAAAACAGCGCTATAGCGTAGTTGGCGTGACCGGAGCCAAGTGAGGTCCTATGACAGCCAAAGAGCAGTTCTTAACCAATCAGCAGCGGTACCAACCGTTAATATTGCCGCAACGATTCTCCGATGAGGAAATGGTTCGCGATTGGACGCTAAGCCGTCGTGATTGCGAGGTCGTCAACAAGTATCGCAAGCAATATCGCCTGGGATTTGCCATCCAACTGTGTGCCATGCGCCTCTATGGCCGGTTTCTAAACCAGCTTCATGATCTTTCGCCACGAGTGATCAGCTATCTGAGTAGTCAACTCGATCTTCCTCCTACGCTAACGGTGGAAGTGCCCGAAAGAGAAGCCACGGTGTTGGAACACCGGAACAATATCCTCAAGTACCTGGGCTTTCATCGGTTTGACGACAAAGTGGAAGCAGATCTGGACCGCTGGATTGAAGAACATGCCCAACAGGGACTGCTTCCGGATGAACTTTTTCACCGGGCAGAACGCCACCTTCTGTTGAAACGTATTGTTTTACCTGGCCCCACGACGATCGAAAGACAGATCATCCGCATATGTAACCAGGTACACGCTCAGCTTTTTGAGCAAGTGTTTGATCAGATGTCGCCGGAATTACGCGATGCCATTGACGATTTGTTGCAAGCCACCGACGGCAATCAACGAACCTACTTCAACCAACTCAAAGAGTACCCGCCGGGTGCGAAAATATCATCACTGAAACGCTATTTGGAACGCTATGACAATCTGGTGTCCACCGGCATTAATGAGTTCGAAGAAAAGGTCATTGATACCGCTTTTCTTAACTACCTGTACCGACTGACCAAGCGTTACAGCGCTAAGGACATGAAGCGCTTCAAGGACCATAAGCGCTATGCATTGATGGTTTGCTTCCTGTTGGAATCCCGCAAGATCCTGTTGGATCATCTGGTCAAAATGCATGATCAGTACATGACAGAGCTATGCCGGCAAACCAAAAACAGCCACGACAAAAAACACAAGGAGTTTCGCAAGCGCCAAAAGAAAGCCATCGATGCTGTGCTTGAAACCACGCATGTTTTGCTGGAATGGCCGGATGAACAGCCATTGTACAAGAAGGACTTGTGGCAACGCATTGACGAGAAACATCTGCTGGCATCCATTGACGACCTGCACATTTTTAAACGCCTGGAGGAACGCGGCTACTGCGATTTGTTGCTGGCCCGTTATCCCAGTTTGCGAAAATATTTTGCCGACTTTATCCGGTTACCATTTGAAGTGGCTAAAGGTTCCGGGCCGCTGATAAAAGCTATTGAGTTCGTCCGGAAATTGGATGATGGCGACCTGAAAAAGCTACCCGAGAACACACCGACAGCATTCATTCCCCGCGAACTACGCCGCAGCCTTAAAGATCAAGCCGATAACATCAATCGCAACGTTTGGGAAATGGGATTGGCTCTCGCTATGAAAGACGCCTTGCGTTCCGGCGATTTGTACTTGCCGCAGAGTAAGCAGCATGTTTCGTTCTGGGATCTCACCTTAAATGAACCCAGTTGGGATGAAACCAGACAGGCTGTCTATACCGAACTTCAACAGCCTCCACCGCACGAAGTTCGAGCCGCCATTTCAACGCAGTTCCACGAATCAGTCTCTGAAGCGAAAAAGCTGTTCGGCCTGGACAACTTCGCGGAAATTCAAAACGGCCGATTGAAACTCAAACGTGATGACAAGCTCGAGGTCCCGGATAAAGTCAACCAACTGCAAAAAGTGATCGATGCACATATGCCCAGCATACGTATCGAACAGCTTCTGATGGAAGTAGATCAAATGACACATTACAGCCGTCATTTTGTCCCTATCCAGCACCATCAATCGCGCCCCAAAGCCTTTTACAAAAGCCTGATGGCCGCCATTATTTCGCAGGCCACCAACCTGGGTGTCGTATCCATGAGCAATAGCGTTAAAGGTGTGACCGTCGATATGCTCCGGCATATCCTGCAATACTATATTCGAGAGGAAACCCTGATCAACGCCAGTGCTGAAATTGTGTATCAACACCATGAGCTGCCGTTGAGTGCGGTGCACGGAACCGGTACATTGTCCTCATCGGATGCGCAACGCTTTAAAATCCGCGCCGACAGCCTGTTGGCTTCTTACTATCCCCGCTACTACGGTTATTATGAAAAAGCCATCGGGATCTACCCCCACGTTTCCGATCAATATTCAGTGTTCAGCACCAAGATTATTTCCTGTAGCCCGCGTGAAGCGCTGTATGTTTTGGACGGCCTGCTGGAGAACAACACGATTCTGAAAATCCGGGAGCACACCACCGATACACATGGCTATACCGAAATCGTCTTCGCACTCTGTCATTTGCTCGGATTCTACTTTATGCCACGCATTCGGGATCTCAAAGATCAGCAGCTTTACCGTATTGACAAAACCGTCGATTACGGCGACCTCAACCATTTACTCACCAAAACAGCCGATCTGGCCATCATTGAGGAACAGTGGGAATATATGATGCGAGTGGCGATTTCACTGAAGCAGAAAACTGCGCCAGCACACGTCATCGTCCAACGATTAACCAATAGTTCACCTTCGGATCGCCTCACCAAAGCCTTTACGAACTTGGGGCGGATTATCAAGACCGAATACATTCTGCGGTACCTGACTGACAAAGAACTCCGTCAAACCGTCCAACGGCAACTGAATAAAGGGGAATACCGACATAAACTGCCGCGCTGGATATTCTTTGCGGATCAGGGTGAATTCACCACAGGCGACTATGAAGAAATCATGAACAAGGCCAGTAGTCTCAGCTTTGTGTCCAATGCCATTCTGTACTGGAACACCATCAAGATAAGCGACATTGTGGAGCAGCTTCGGCAGCAAGGGGAGGAAATCGACGACGAGACCTTATCTCATATCTCGTTGTTGCCCTATAAGCATGTGTTACCCAACGGTACATACTTTATTGAAGATGAGGAGAAGGGATGATTCGCCGGAAACCTACGGTTTCGACGTGGTCACTGGGTTCAAAACCGTAGGTTCTCGTTCAAATGCCCCCGCGGGTCCCATTTGGCGTATGGGGACTATGGGTATCAGAAATAAATCTAGGGTTGTCGATTGTAGCGAGTATCACGATGGGCATTGTTGTCGATGATACTGTACATTTCTTGACACATTATCAATATGCTCGGGAAGCCTGCAATTGTAATCGAGTTGACGCATTAGTGAGAACCCTTGAAGAATCAGGTCACGCCATTGTGCTGACGACATTTATTCTAATGATGGGATTTTTAGTATTGGCAAGCAGTGATTTCATCATCAACGCAAACCTTGGGTTGTTGACGGCAATTACCCTGGCACTGGCGTTAGTCGGGGACTTACTGGTGTTACCTGCGATTCTATTACTACCGCAAAAGCGCAATACAAACCCCACTAACTTGGCGACATAAAGCAAGCAAAATGGAAACAATGATAAGGAGAAACGATGTATTATCCCAACTTACGTGTAAAAGCTGGAGAGCTTAAAGCATTGTCACATGCCCCAAATGATTGGCAGGAGAAAATATGCCCCATTTGGAATGTAGAATTTTTAGCATCATTTGAAAAAGCGATCCCAGCGATTGCCGCCACTTGGCCAACTAACAATATAATGGACCTATCTCGTTTTCAATTAAAACGAGCATCAGCACATATTCAACAAATGATTGTTCAGCATGGGTTGCGTTTTGCTATCGATCCGTTTGAAATATCTGATTTAGACAGCAGCGTTGTGTCCGCGTTTGAAGCAAATCCGATATTTCGAATTGAATTTAGTAACGATGTAAGTATCTTTGACGATTCAGTGATTGACGAGCTTGAAACCGCTCTTATACCTTTTGCCTTTAATACTAACACACTACTGCTCATTGATATGGGTGAAGCCAATGATGCAATGATTGCGAGGGCATCGAGCGTTGCAACTGCCATTGAGCAGTTGCATGACGTTGGCTTTTCTAACATTGTCTTTTCATCAGGCGCTTTTCCCACCACACTACAAAATATTGTGGGCGATGAAGAGATCCCCCGGTTGGATAAACAGCTTTATCAAGATGTGGCGGGTGCAATAACATTTGATCTCCACTATGGAGACTATGGCACGTTAAGTCCTCTTTGGGATTCTGGCGAAACACGACGCTCTGGTCATATTGCAATTAAGTATACACTTGATGATCATTGGCTGGTTTTGCGACAAAAAGGTAAGAATACCCAAGCGATAATAGAATTAGCCGAATTCTTAATATTGCATCCCGATTATCGTGGTCCGGCTTTTTCGTGGGGAGATGAAAACTGGCACAACAAAACACTGACACCTCCGCAAATGGATAACGATGTAACCATGATAAGCGCTCTATAGCGCGTCTAAGCAACTTGCTCGCTGGGACGCCAGCGAGACAATTGTCGCTGGGTCAATGCCTTTTTTGTCGCCTCTCTTAATTGTGAAAGCGTCAGGTGCTCTGCAATTGTCTTGCGCAGTTGCTCATGATGCATTCGCCCGATGCCTTTAGTGATCCCAGACTGTTGTAAAATGGCACGAGCATCTTGGTTCTCTAGTAGATCAGCCATTCCACTGATATTCACATGAGGGTTGGACTGGGCTGTCCTGACAGTATGTAATTGACCCGAGCCAGATACTTCAAGCACTCCCCACCATTTCGGGATAATGCCAAATGCCTTATTCAAGTGTTTTGTCGCACAGACTAAGGTGACTCTGTCAAAAGACTGTTCATATTGCCACCCTTGGGAAAAGAGGCGTTTCAATGTATCTCGGTGACTCTTGATCTCAAAGCACTCAAGTCGGCTGCCACAGAACACAACATCGGCCCGAGTAAGCCCATTTTGAATAGGAACTTCTTCGCACAGTTGGTTTTCTGAGAATGACTTACGTCTTGCAAGTCGCGCAAATAATAAGTGTCTAATTTCCGGATCAGTCATGTTGACAGCTTACTTGATTTAGTCTGTAAATGATAGCAACATAAATAGTCAATTATGCATTTAATATATATAGAATGAATATCGATAAATTACAAAAAGATTTACTAAAAAAGTACTGTGACAAGGGATTTAACACATCTGTGTCTATCGCTGAACATGTAAACATGTGTCAGTCGACGGTTTATAGAAATTTGTTCCAGCCACAGAAAAAACTAAGGAAGATGCGAATAAGTCCCCGATGTGAGATCATAGCTGCATAGTAAATCACAGCCATTACCGCCCATGAGCCAACAGTTAACTTTTGCCGATAGTGAGTTTTCCAGCAAGCGCCGCCAGACTCGTAAAGAGATATTCTTATCCAGAATGGATAAACTGCTGCCGTGGCCTCAACTGCTGGAAGTGATTGAACCCTTTTATCCTAAAGCTGGCAATGGTAGACGTCCGTACGCGCTTGAGACCATGTTTCGCATTCATTGTATGCAGCAATGGTATAGCCTCGGTGATGAAGCCATGGAAGATGCGTTATATGAAATTGCCTCGATGCGTCAGTTTGTGCAACTGTCATTGGATAAAGCCATTCCAGACCGCACTACCATTATGAACTTTCGGCACTTGCTGGAAAAGCACAAGCTGACTCGCAAATTATTCAAAACGGTCAACCAATGGCTGTCTGACTGCGGTGTGATGATGACGCAGGGTACACTGGTGGATGCGACGATTATTGAAGCACCCAGCTCCACTAAAAACAAAAAGAATGAACGAGACCCTGATATGCATCAGACCAAGAAAGGCAATGAATGGCACTTCGGTATGAAAGCCCATATTGGTGTGGATGCCAAGAGTGGCCTCACCCATACGCTGGTGACCACCGCCGCAAACGAGCATGACCTGAACCAGTTGAAGAACCTGTTGCATGGCGAAGAAGAATTCGTTTCCGGCGATGCCGGTTATCAGGGCGCTTCGATGCGGGAAGAGTTGCAAGATACGAATGTGGAATGGCTGATTGCTGAACGCCCCGGAAAAGTCCGGGCACTGAAAAAGCATCCTCGCAAAAACAAAACGGCCATTAACATCGAATACTTAAAAGCCAGCATCAGAGCAAAAGTGGAGCATCCGTTTCGGATCATCAAATGTCAGTTTGGCTTTATCAAAGCACGTTATAAAGGGCTGATGAAAAATGACTCACAGTTAGCCATGTTATTCACCTTAGCGAACCTGTTTAAAGTAGACCAGATGTTAAGGCGACAGCCAAGATCTATCTGAAATCCGGGAATAACCCGGAATAAGGCCGAAATCAGGCCTAAAACGGCAGTATATTTGCCGAAATTGAAATTTTAGCGTTCAAAAATTAGACGGTAAGTGCAAAGGCTGGTTCAAGAACTAAATTGCAGGACTTATTCGCAGTTTCCCTAATGTAATGGCGGTTAACAGTATAAACCGGTTGGCAGAAATTTCTTTACGCAGGTAGTTTAGTACGCCCCAGTGAATCGCAATATCCATCAGCAGATAGAAAATCACACCCAAAGAAGCGATTCTGCTTAAATCAAAAAATATCGTTAACGTCATAGCAAGGACTATTGTATATACCAGCGTGTGTTTTTGGATATTTCCTGGCATACCAAAATGGCTGTGTGGTACAAGCTCCATGTCAGTTAGCATCGCTAACATACGCGATACAGCGAATACACTTGCGATGACGCCTGACACGGTAGCAATTATCGCAAAACCGACTGTTATCCAAAGTCCATATTGTCCGAAGGCTGGTTTTGCTGCTTCTGCCAATGCATAATCGCGCGCTGCGACGATCTCCTGGATTGATAGGTTTGTTCCAACTGCTGCGGCAACTAATAGGTATATGAAAATACAAATCGCAATTGAAATGACTATTGCGCGACCCACGTTTTTACGTGGATTTTCGATTTCACCGCCACTATTTGTTATTGTAGTAAAGCCTTTAAATGCCAATACGGCTAGCGCGACGGCCCCCAGAAAGTCAACAATCGAAGCGTCGGTCGTTTGAACAAAAGTGTCAACAACTCCTCTTTGGGCCGCATATATTCCTCCAGACGCTAATACCGCCAATCCTAAAGCTTTGGCGATTCCCATTACAAATGAAATAGATTGGATAGCCTTGTTACTCATAATGTTTATGAAAAAGGCAAAGATCAATACTGCTACACCTAACGCTGGGACAAACCAATCGTTGGGTTTTGTATTAATTATTTGTACGGTATATTGACCAAATGTCCGCGCAACTAAGCTTTCATTAATTACCATTGAAAAGTACATGAGTAATGCGAAAACCGCAGTGGCAGTCCCCTTGCCATAAGCTTTTTGTAAAAACATGGCAATCCCTCCTGCAGAAGGATAAGCATTGGATAACTTCACGTAGGAATACGCGCTTGCTGATGTGATCATTGCCGCTATGATAAAGGCTAATGGGAACCACTCGCGGGCCAATTCAGCCACTTGTCCGGTCAAAGCAAAGATACCTGCACCGATCATGACACCTGTACCCATTGCAACCGCGCCAATAAGACTGAGACTTCCTTCTTTGTAATTTGACTTGTGTTGGTGCTTCCTCACAACCTCACTCCATAGTTTATGAATCCAATGAAAGGCTTATAATTCGTGCGCTCGGTTAATACCATGTGCCATTATTTTAATCTCTTGTTGTTCGGTTTCTAAAATAGAATCAAGTAGTTCTATTTGATGCCCAACGACCATTTGCTTCCTTAGATACGAAAATAATTCGATAATTTGTTGATGGCGTTTCATAACGTGCTCTATGACCTGTTCATAAGTAGTGCAATCATCTAGGTTAGGCGGACACAGTAAAGGTATGTCAGGCTTATCGTTTATGTACTCAACAAAATAAGTATCCAATTCTCCGGTTTTACCTAAGTTTTTGAAGGCTAAGATCAGCTTACTTAGGTGGTTTTCATGCATTGCGAGATAATCGAGTACAAGTTTGTTCAAATCCGTCTTCTTACAACAGCAATGCAGTTGTTCAGCGAGAGCCTTATGGTAATTAGCTGTCCACTCTAAAATGTCACTGAATTGCTCAATTTGCATTTGTTTTTCCTCGAAATAACGATAACTGCTAAGTTAGGCTACCGAACATAAGTAATTAACTCATGACGCTGCTATTACTGTTTGATTACATGTTTGTAATATTCCTCATGAATAATAGTCTGGAGCAGCAATTGTCGAGCAGTTGATTAGAAAACCAAAAGCTAAATCTTTCACTTAAAAGGCTGAAAAAGCTGCGAGATATAATTTTGTGGGTAATTAGGTTGACTACCAATTCCTAGCTCCCCATCACGTGGTGAGGGTCGTTCATTAGAATTGGTGACGAATGTGCCAAGGAGGTGATCCCATAAATGTGTAAACAACCCAAAATTAACGTCACCTCTGGTACCGTCTTTTACGTGATGATGTCGGTGACCTGGGGCAACAGCCCAAACATATTTTAGCGGGCCAAGCCGCATATCAACGTTAGAGTGTTGCAACAGCAACTGTATGGTAGCACTAAACCCTAACAATGCGCCTATTTCTAAGGGCATACCTATCAAAAGTAATGGGAGTGTACCTGCACTTAGTTCAATCGCTTGGTGAAGGGGATGCTTTAACAATCCATTGAACCCGTACATTCGTTCAACGCTATGATGAACCGCGTGTAAGCGCCAAAGCACTTTGTATTTATGACTAAAATAATGTGCCATCGTTATCCCAAAGTCAGCGACGATGATGGCAAAGCCAAGTTGTACTAGTAGTGGCCAATGGTGAGGCCAAATACTGAAGTGGGGCACTATCGCGGTCATTATTGGGATAAACGCGACCGTGAGAGCCAAAGAGCCTTCATTGACAATGGCATGCACTATATCTCGCCCGAAATCTCCCTGCGGTGTATTCCATGCTTTTTCATATGGTAGCCATTTCTCAACTGCAAAAGATAAGACGATTGCGAATAAAAGCAGGGGTATAAGCCAAGCTGGAGACCCTGTGTTTTGGGAAATAGTGGTTGCAGCAAAGATAAAGCTTAAAAAAAATAGCGGACTGAACATCCATTGGACCAGCGTTCTCATAGTATTTACACATCGCGTTTTTATAGATGCGTATATTATTCCCTAGTCAAACTTGATTCGGCTTGTATCAAACGGCTAATTACTGTGAATTTTAATGGTGTGCGGTTTGAATAACGAGGAAGGTGCAAATCCAAACAGCTGTTTAAACGTTTTACTCATATGAGGTAAGTCAGAAAAACCCGAAGCATGGGCAGCCTCAGTCAATGTTGCTGACTTACTCAGTTGTTCTATTGCGGCGCGCACACGCCACCAGACAATAAAACGACTAATAGGTATACCCACTTCTTGCTTAAAAAGATGTGTGAGACGACTTGAAGACAAGAAAACCTTCGATGATAAAAACGCCATATCGATTGCACAACCTCGCTGCGAAGCAATAATGTCGATGACCGCTCGTACCCGTTTATCCTCTGGGCGCGATGAAAGCGCAGGACTGTAGACTAGCCCTACCGCTTTATTTACTGTTTTCCACACTTTGTCGATATCGACGTCAGTAAATAGATGCTGAGAAATGTATCCCAATTCTTTACCAGTAAGCGGCAGAGTATTAATTCCATCACTCCTGGTTTGACGCAAGGCAGTGAGAAATTGTTGGTTATGCCTATCCTCAGGCTCTAAATAGATGACTACAATTTGATCATCCTGCGCAAAAAGCTTGTGAGGGACATCTTCGAAAATCACAATACATTGTCCGGTGTGAATACTTTGTGCCTTGTAATCTTGAACCGAGATGTCTCTGTCTAAACCAATGCAAATTTGGACTGCATGATGTGCATGAACATCATTATCAGGACTGACTCCGATGTAAATCGCTTTGTAGGGCCACAAATGAATATGCATAGCTGACTCATTATCAAAAGTTCAGGCTAGTATTTTTTGCTTCACAAATCTATACACATGACGAATGTTAGCCGATAGATACAAGTTAAGGTGAGCGCCCGCTATGAAATTGTGTGCTTCTTACACTTTTAAGTGTGTAAATAATTTAAAATACCACAGTCCCTAATGGTTTTGTTTTGATCACACTTTGACGCCATATTTTCGAGTGATGACTTTAATGCGTTTAGCTCTTCAATGCGAATAATGACGTCTGATAAATGCTTAGCTATTAACGTATTGATATTTGAACAGCTCTGATCTGGCCTCGAACGACTGTCCATTAGCGTTTTTACTTCCATGATAGACATATCTAATGAACGACACTGTTTGATAAACAGGAGTTGTTCAATAGTCCCCTTGTCGTAGACACGATAATTTCCACTTGAGCGCTTAAGCTCAGGCAAGAGCCCCTTCTTTTCATAAAAACGAATGGTCTGAATACTACAACCTGTCGTCTTTGCGACATCACCAATTTTCATTTTTTTCTCCTAACCGTTGACTCTATACCAAGTATAGACTTTATACTCATACTATTCATCAGTAAAGAGTGTGTTTCTAATGAGCGGATGTGGGTGCGAAGTTGAAATAAAAGACCAGTCTCAACGACAGGTTTTGTATTGGCTTTTGGGAATAAACGCGACAATGTTTGTTATAGAAATGGGGATCGGGTTGCTTGCTGATTCAACCGCATTAATAGCCGATTCACTTGATATGCTCGCCGACGCAGTTGTCTATGGTGTTGCCCTTTATGCTATTGGTAAATCGCTATTGCACAAAGCCAATGCGGCTAGAATTAGCGGCTTTTTTCAGATGGCACTGGGTGTGTTGATTATCATTGATATTGTAAGACGGTCAATTTACGGTAGCGAACCTGTATCGGGACTAATGATGGCTATGGGGGCAGTTGCACTGGTTGCTAATGTCATTTGTCTTGTGATCATACGCAAACAAAGAAATGAAGAAGTGCATATGCGGGCAAGCTGGATATTTTCAGCCAACGATGTGATTGCCAACTTAGGCGTTATTTTTGCTGGCGTTTTGGTGTTTTGGCTCGATTCTCGATGGCCTGATCTGGTTATCGGTGTGATAGTTTCGTGCGTTGTGTTGCGCGGGGCAAAAATGATCCTCGAAGAGGCTGGAAATGAAAGACAGCGAGCGCTTAATGCGCAAAGTTGATAAGAACATGCCAATTTTTAATTGCACATCAAAACTGCGTAGGTTGGCATGGCTACTTATTACTTTGCTCATGTGTCAATCGGGCTTTTCGTTCGCCGCTCAATGCGATGACTACCCTGCGGAGGTATCGTCAGTCCCTGAACAATCAAAGTCGATAGGCACTTATGATGTTCCCGAAAAAAATGTAAATGCTGGTGATAATACGTCGAGTGAAGAGTCTAAGTGTTTCCATTGTGTGCTATGTCAATGTGGACAGATTAAGTTTCTGGCACAACACCCAATAAATGACGTAGCTAAACCGTTATATACCAATCAATACAGTTATTCCCGCAACGTCACTGACGGCCTAGTCGAAGGCCTTTTGCGCCCACCTCAACATTAATCCATTCCCTCCTATATGTTTGCATGGGTGCTTTCCATGTATGTCGTTATCTTATGAACAAAAGGTTCTTTTATGCGTTCTTCACGCCCATTGGGCATAAAAAAAGCTAGCTCAGCGTATCTGAAATTGATATCTGCTGCACTGGTAACCATGAGCATATCTGTTCAATCTGCCAATGCGCAAAAGTCTTCAATCACGCTTGAAAATGCGCTCAAACGCACATTATCAAACAACCCAGATTTAGTTGTGTTCGAATTTAAATCTTCGGCTTTGGATGGTGAATCAAAAATGGCCAGCTTACGACCTGAAATGTCTGTTGGGGTTGAAGTTGAAAATGTGTTGGGAACAGGCGAAGTGTCTGGTATCAAAGATGCCGAATTGACACTGACCTTATCGTCGGTCATCGAGCTTGGCGATAAAGTCAGCGGCCGAATGAATGTGGTGAGTTCAAAAAAAGCACAACTGCTTACACAACGGCGCATTCGTACGCTGGACATCTTGGGTGAAACAACTCGACGATATATCAATGTCATTGTCCAACAAGCGTTGCACAAGACTGAGCAACGAGCTGAAATGCTGGCTCGCACAATGCTTCAGACAGTCTCTACACGGGTTGAAGCGGGGGCTTCTTCACCACTTGAGAAAAAACGTGCAGAGTCAGCGTTGTCGCAGGCGCGTTTGTCGTTATTGATAAGTGAACAAAAACTCAATGAGTATAAACGCGACCTGGCCATCATGTGGGGTGACACTAACGCTGCGTTTGCGGAAGTTGAAGGGACACTGTTATCGTTTCCAAATTCACTATCACTTGAACATATGCTTTCACAGCTTCAAAGCAATCCACACGTTTTGCTTTATGCTGATAATTATCGGGTTCAAGAGGCCCGACTAAGAGTGGTTCAGACTAGCCAGCTGTTTGATATTGCGTGGGAAGCCGGTATCCGAAGAATGCAGGGAATTAATGACACAGCGTTAGTCGCCAGTATTTCGGTGCCGTTAAATACCAAGCAGCGGAATCTAGGAGAATACGAACAACAGCGCGCATTGCTTGACAGTATCGACTATCAAAAACAAGCGAAAATTCGTGAACTCACTCGCCAATTAAATCAAGTCATTAGCGCAAAAGACCAAGCCTTGCTCACTGTTACGACCCTTCAAGACAATGTCGTTCCCACATTGGAATCTGCATTGAAATTGGCGCGGGATGGCTATGAAAGTGGTCGCTACAACTATATAGAGTGGGTGACAACGCAACAGCAACTCATAGATATGCAACGAACTATGATAAAAGCCGCAGGCTTAGTTCACCTTCGAAGCGCAGATCTAGAGGCACTTACGGGAATTCCCGTGTTTTCTGACTCTCCCTCGACGTCTGCTCAATCATCAGAATTACTAGAGAAAAAATAATGAATACATCACAATTTACATTACTCACTAGCGCACGTGACTTGCTTGGCGTGTTAGCCATGCTACTTACTTTACTGTTTGCTACTGTCGCCCTGGCTGATGATGACGATGAGGAAGCCGAAGAAAGACCCGAGTACGTAGTGTTATCTCAAGAACGGATGCTTGAACACGATATCGTGACTGCTTCAGCCGCGTCAGGATCATTATCGCTCACAACCAGAACATTTGGGCGGATAGTTCATGATCCTGCGTCACTGAGTCATATTCGTGCCCGCTTCGACGGTGTTGTAAAACGTATCATGGTGAATATTGGAGATAAAGTAGAAAAAGGTGACACACTGGCAATCATTGAGTCAAACGAGAGTTTAAATCAATACTCAATCACCTCACCGATGTCTGGAAAAATCATAGCTAGACACGCCAATGATGGTGAGCTCACCAACGGTCAAGTGCTGCTTTCTGTTGCTAATTACTCTCGCGCAATTGCTCAATTAGCTATTTTCCCCAAACAACGTACTCATATTGCCGCTGATATGGAAGTCACTTTAAGGCTTGAGGAATTGAAGCAACAATCAAGTATAAGCCACATTACGTCCTCACCGGATGACAAACCCTATTCTATCGCGTTTGTAAACGTTGATAATGGCAGTGGTTATTGGCCTTTAGGCGCTATGGTAGAGGGTTATATTCAGATTGGGTTCCAAGAAGTCAATCTGGCTCTCCCCAAAAGTTCAATACAAGAGTTAGATGGGCAAACCATTGTTTTTGTCAAAGAAGGGGAACGATTTTACCCCCGCCAAGTAAAACTTGGGAACACGGACAACCGTTTAGTAGAGATTGTGAAGGGCGTTCAAATAGGCCAGCAAGTCGTTGTAGAAAATAGCTATCTACTAAAAGCTGATTTATTAAAAATGGAGGCGGGCGATGATGACTAATTACCTGCGCATTTATTGTCAAAAGCAAAGCCAAGTCCATAAAAACGGTGAGGTGAGAGCATGATTGCACCAATACTCCGTCTATCCATTGAGCGCCGTGGTGTCATGATGTTGTTCGCCTTGTTTGTCGCCTTTTTTGGTATGTACAGTTACAAACAACTGCCGATTGATGCTGTGCCTGATATCACCAACGTGCAAGTGCAGATAAATACCGCAACCCCAGGTTACTCGCCTTTGGAGACTGAGCAACGCATAACGTTTATAGTTGAAACCTCGCTGGCCGGTTTGCCTAATTTATCGTATACCCGCTCGATATCACGCTATGGCTTGTCGCAAGTCACAGTCGTGTTTAAAGAGGGCACCGATTTATATTTCGCACGAAATCTCGTCAACGAGCGTCTCACCGCCATCGCGGCGCAATTGCCAACAGGGTTAACCCCTGAAATGGGCCCTATCGCCACAGGCTTGGGTGAAATTTACATGTACTCGTTAAGTGCTGAGCCTCAGGCGCGACAGGACAACGGTCAACCCTATGATGCTATGGCATTAAGGGAGATCCATGATTGGGTAGTTAAGCCCCAATTGTCGCTTGTTGAGGGGGTGACCGAGGTTTATGCGATAGGCGGATTTGAAAAGCAATATCATGTGAATCCTAATCCAGTCGCAATGATAAACTTTGGGATAAGTACAGGTGACCTTCTCAGTGCGCTAGAACGCAACAATGCGAATCAAGGCGCTGGTTTTGTAGAACAAAATGGGCAACAAGTACTGATCAGATCGGAAGCCCAACTGAAGGGCATCGACGATATCGGCCAAGTGGTTGTTAAGATCATTGATGGCGTACCGGTAAAAATTCAAGACATCGCCCAAATCAACCTCGGTAAAGAGCTGCGCTCTGGAGCCGGCACGTTAAATGGCCAAGAAACAGTGATTGGCACGACAATGATGTTAGTGGGAGAAAACTCTCGTACGGTCGCCAAAGCTGTGGACAGTAAGCTCGAAACCATTAAAACAAGCTTACCCGAGGGCGTTATCCTTGAAGCGGTTTACGATAGAACAAGCCTCGTTGACAAAACCATCGACACAGTACAGAAAAACCTCGTCGAGGGCGCTTTACTTGTCATCGTTGTGCTATTCGTTTTGCTTGGGAATGTGCGAGCTGCACTTATTACAGCCGCTGTAATACCCATGGCAATGCTTGCCACGATATCGGGTATGGTCAAAACCGATGTGTCTGCTAACTTAATGAGTTTAGGCGCACTGGATTTTGGCTTGATTGTCGATGGCGCAGTTATCATTGTTGAAAACTGTATCAGACGATTATCCGAATCCCAGAAACAAAACGGCGCTACTCTACCGCTCAAAGAAAGGCTGAATGTTGTTTATGAAGCCACTAATGAAGTCATACGTCCCAGTTTGTTTGGTGTATTGATCATTACCATTGTTTATATCCCCTTGTTCACGCTCACTGGCGTCGAAGGTAAAATGTTCCACCCCATGGCAGCGACCGTGATAATGGCTTTGCTTGCCGCAATGGTATTTTGTTTTACCGTAGTGCCTGCGGCGATAGCAATTTTCATGAGAGGTAAAATTAGCGAAAAAGAAAGCCCAATTATTAAAGGTGCAAAGGCAGTCTATCGTCCTGTTTTAACCGGAGCGCTGCGTTTTAGATGGCTAGTGGTAGTAGCAGCGAGTGCTTTGGTTGTCGGCAGTTTATGGATGGGCAGTAAATTAGGCTCGGAGTTTATTCCTCAGCTCAATGAAGGTGATATCTTAGTACAGGCGATACGCATCCCTGGGACAGGGGTAGAACAAGCAGTTGAAATGCAAAAAACTCTTGAAGCGAAACTTATGCAGTATGAGCAAGTACAGACGGTATTCGGTCGCACGGGTACGGGTGAGGTCGCCACCGACCCTATGCCACCAAACATTACTGATACGTTTGTTATTTTAAAGCCTAGGGAGCAATGGCCCGATCCATCAATGACAAAAGCTGAGTTAGTGAAAACGTTTGAAGAGGACTTGTTTACTTTGCCCGGCAATAATTATGAATTTACGCAACCTATACAAATGCGTTTTAACGAATTGATTAGTGGCGTAAGGGCAGATTTGGGGATAAGGCTATTTGGGGATGACTTAGATACGCTCTTTGCATCTGCTTCTGACATTTTGACCGTTATTTCAACGATTGAAGGGGCTGATGACGCGAGGCTTGAGCAGGTAGAAGGCATTCCAATCTTCACCGTCACACCAAAGCCTGATCAATTGGCACGCTTTGGTTTGGATATAGCCGACTTGCAGTTATGGCTCAATGCTGCGACAGGTGGAGAAACCGCTGGAATGATTTTTGAGGGCGACAGACGCTTTAAAATTGTCGTGCGATATGCCGACGACATTCGAAATGAACTCACTCAGCTTGAGACCATTCCCATAGTCACGCCCTCTGGTGAGCATGTACCAATGAGCGAATTAGCCACACTTGCATTTAAAGAAGTACCTAGCCAAATAAGCCGGGAAAATGGCAAACGTAGTATTGTTGTCACAGCAAATGTGCGTGACAGAGATATTGGCACTTTTGTTGAGGAAGCTCAGGCGAGAATTAATGATGAAGTAAATTTACCTGCTGGTTATTGGCTCGACTATGGTGGAACCTTTGAGCAGCTCGAAAGTGCGAGTCAACGATTGACGATTGTGGTACCGGTTACGTTGTTTGTGATTTTGACTATGCTGGTAATTGCGTTTGGTTCAATACGTGATGCGTTAATTATCTTCACAGGTATCCCTTTGGCATTAACAGGCGGTGTAATGTCTCTTTGGTTAAGGGATATGCCTTTATCCATATCCGCGTCGGTAGGGTTTATCGCACTGTCTGGGATTGCCGTATTAAACGGATTGGTAATGCTGTCATTCATCAAGCAACGTTTGCTAGAAACCGGAGAATTAGTGAATAGCATTGTTGAAGGGGCTCTTATTCGCATGCGTCCGGTATTAATGACAGCATTAGTTGCAAGCCTTGGATTTGTGCCCATGGCGCTGAATACGGGCATAGGTGCAGAAGTGCAAAGACCGTTGGCCACTGTTGTGATTGGCGGCATTTTGTCCTCGACACTGCTTACTTTGGTTGTTCTACCAGTTCTCTACAGAATTGTGTATGGGAGACATCTAACTAAATTGACGATTAATCACGCTAGTTAATAATAGTTATGGAGAAGGTCGATTCCTAGTATCGACCTTTGAAATACAAACGCTGAAAAGTAATAGTTGATGGTGTCATTGGTTTTTTATAACTATATCGGTAATACTGTTAAGAAAATGAATAGGACGCTCCAAGCAACTACATTAGATATGTAGGAGGGGCTTTATGAACTTTAGTAAAGAAGCAAAACATCATGTGTTTAAAAGGTTAAATCATGCACAGTCACAATCATAGTCACGACCATTCACATGGGCGTTCGAGTGATGCGTCAAAGCGTATTGGTTGGGCGTTTTTCCTAAATGTGGTGTTCACCATTATCGAGTTTATTGGTGGCTGGCTAACGAACAGTACCGCTATTATGGCGGACGCTGTTCATGATTTAGGCGATAGTTTGTCGATTGGTACTTCTTGGGGCTTAAATAAACTTAGCGATAAAGATGCCAATCGCACTTTTTCCTATGGCTATAAGCGGTTTTCACTATTGGGGGCGTTAATCAACGGAGTTGTATTGACCATAGGCTCTATTTGGATCTTGTTTGAAGCAATCCCTCGTTTAGCAGAGCCTGAAATGCCCCAAGTAGAGGGAATGTTAGCCTTATCTATTTTTGGTATGGCAGTAAACGGTTTTGCCGCTTATAAACTAAGCGAAGGAACGTCATTAAACGAACGAGTGCTTAATTGGCACTTGTTAGAAGATGTTCTCGGTTGGGTGGCAGTATTTATCGTATCCATCGTCTTAATGTTCAAGCCTTGGGCGATTTTAGATCCCATCTTATCCATTGGCTTCACTTTGTTCATCCTCTTCAATGTGTTTCGTAACCTAAAAGAAACCCTGATGCTATTTTTACAGGCAACGCCAGATGAAGAGCAAATGTCAACAATCCGAAACGACTTGCTTGCAAACGATAAGGTAAGCGACCTCCATCATTTTCATATTTGGTCGTTAGACGGAGAGCGCAATGTTATGACTGTCCACCTTGTCTTAAAAGGAGAAGTTAGTGTTGAACACATTCAGTCATTAAAAGAGAGCATACAAAGCTCATTAGCCAAGTATCATTTTGAACATACTACAGTTGAGCTAGAATTTGCCGATGAACAATGTCGTGACGAAATGAAATAGGTTTGGTATGCTACTTGTTATGAAAAATTTAAAACGTATATGTTACATCATGATCTCGCTGATACTCTTTCAGTCGTTTTCTGCTGTGGCCAATTCGTTAGATTTTGATGCAATAGACACTCAACATTTGCAACATGAACACAATCATGCTGAGCATGATAAGAGTTTGTCATCAACAAGTACGCAAGATGCAAGTACCGACCAAGTACAGGGGCAGCATAATCCAGCCGACTGTCATCACTGTGGTCATTGCCATGGTACACATGTTCAGTGGGTCGGTCATGACAGTATCAATAAACACCATCACGTGGTGTCAAACCACAACTTTAACTATCTAGATGCTCTTATAGACGCACCTATCAACCGCTTACTGCGCCCACCTAAGCAAAAATCCTAAATTCTGTTTAAAGCTAGTCGCGATAACCTTAAACGCGACGTCCGTTATTATTTAATTTTAGGATTATTATGAATCTTACTCATTTTATTGGGCGTGACCTGCATGTCAGGTCGCCACTGCTATCTGCGCCTTTTAAGCGTATTCAAACAACAAAAGCCACATCATTGAGACGGCTTAGCTTACTTACATTTAATGGCACCAAACTGCTGTGCACTTGCTTATTGTTTGTACCGATTTTTGCTCATGCGCAAAATCAGAACTGGGAAAGTTGGTTCTCTTCACAGATAAACAAACATCCCGATATTGTCGCGGCCAAAGAACAATTGTTAAGCACAGGTGCGCTCGCTGATGCTTCTGAACGAGCCCTTTATAACCCTGAATTGTCAACTGACTATACGCGTAATGGCGATAACAATGACTACAGCGTAGGTATTGAACAGACAATCGACCTTTGGGACAGGCAAGGCGCAAGGCGACAAAAAGCCGGTTTTATGCGCACTGCTGCACAAGCTCAATACCAAGAAGTCTTTTTAAACAAATCAGCCGATGCTATCGACGCATTAATTAATTGGCATGCAGCAAAACGCGCAGCGTCTATTGCCAAATCACAACAACAGCAACTTAATTCGTTACTTGAATTAGTCGAAATACGCCAAGAAGCCGGTGATCTAGGCAGTATCGATGCAGAGCTTACCTTTTTGTCGTTGTCGAAACAATTTGCTCAGGTGGCGGGATCAGAGGCTCAACTTCAAATGGCCGAAGCAATAGTGCGTGAGTTACTTCCTGATTGGGAGCCAGAGCGAGGGCGGATACCGGACGAGTTTTGGCCTTCTAAAGTTGCATATCCGTCTGATGAAGAATTACTAAAGCACCCCAAAATAGCTAAAGCTTATGCGCAATGGCTTACGCAAAAAGAAGAAGCAGAAGTCACTAGACGTAATGCAAAAGCAAATCCTACTTTTGGTATTAATGCGGGGCGGGAAGAGCGAGAAAACGTCGTTGGACTGACCTTTTCTATACCGTTAAACATTCGTAATAATTACAGTGCAGAAACTCGTTCCGCTGAACGAATGGCGTTAGAAACCGAAGCACGTTTTAGAGCGCAGTATCAGAAACTACGTTTCGATTTACAAGGTGCGTTTGGCGCATGGCAAAGCTACAACCAGCAGTTTTCACAATGGCAATCGCTCGTAAAGAGTCGCATCGAGAGTAGTGCTAATTTGTTAGAAAAGCAGTGGCGAAGTGGCGATTTATCAACAACTAATTACCTGCTAGCACTGAATCAACGCGCAGAAAGCTTACTGTCTGGCATAGAGCTGGAAAAGCAAACGCGCATAGCATTGAAAAATCTCATGCTGCAATCAGGTCGCCTTATCGACTTGCCCCCAGTTCAACACGATTTCTCTATTGATCATCAGGATTAACAAAATGAATAAAACAGTATTAGCAGTTTTCATCGCCTCATATGTCGGCGCTGCACCAAGTTTCGCACAAGAGTCTGATCAAAAGCATGCTCACAATGAAACGGTAACAAGAATTGATAAAAGCATACAAGATAAGCATGACGAACATACTGATGATGGTCATGAAGAACATGAACTACAAGATGGTCAAAAGCATGATGAGCACGGAGGCGAGGGGGCCGATGAACATGATGATCACGAAAGCGAACATGCTCATGATAAAGGTGAAAGCGAGAATAAAGACGATGAAGAGCATGATGAATCTGCTTCTGCATCGCTAGACTCCAATCAAATGGCATTAGCCAACATTAAAGTAAGCACACTAAGCCCCAAAATTGTCAATTATACTTTGTATGCACCGGGTGAAATATTATCAAACGGCTATAGCAGCTATAGAGTATCACCCAGAGTGGCATCCGTTGTCACGCGTCGTCATGTGGCATTGGGAGACAGGGTAAATAAAGGCCAAGTGCTTGTCACGCTTTTTAGCGAAACCGTTGCGCAAGCACAAGCCAATTACCGAACAACATATCCAGAATGGGAAAGAGTAAAAGGACTTGGTCGAAAAACTGTTGGAGAGCAGCGCTACATTGATGCAAAAGCTAATTTTGAAGCGGCTAGTGCAGTATTAATCTCATATGGTTTATCCGATGCAGATTTGAAAACGCTCACCTCACAGCAATCAATAGCATTAGGAGAATATAGCTTACGTGCTGAAATTGATGGCGCGGTACTCAGTGACTCGTTTGAACAAGGTCAGCGTATTGATGCGGGAGAGCCGTTGATCTCGTTGGCAGATGAAAGTGAACTTTGGGTAGAAGCGCATCTACCATCGAATATTAACCTGCGGTTAGGTGCAGGTTCTCCGGCACAAATCAAAGTGGGAGACTTCACAGTTGATGCAACGGTTACACAAGAGGCACATACCATTGACCCAATTACTCGAACGAGAACGGTTCGGCTATTAGTGAGCAACCCTGAACATCGTTTGCATCCTGGTCAATTTGCCGAGGTGTATTTCCGTTTTCTGACAAAAATGCCGGTAATGGCTGTTTCAGAAAGTGCGCTAATGCGAGGGCCCGATGGAGACTGGATGGTATTTGTAGAAGATCATCCCGGCGAGTTTTTACCCGTCGAAGTTGAACTTGGAAGAGCGCTTGGTGGCTTGCGGGAAATAACCGGTGTAGAGCCGGGTTCTCGCGTAGTAAGCGAAGGTGCTTTTTTTGTCGCTTCACAAATCGCTAAAGGCGGTTTTGACCCACACAACCACTAATTAGGAGGAGTCTTTATGTTTAATAAATTAATTGATTGGGCTGTTACTAATCGTTTGTTAGTGGTGATTGCTCTGACAACGTTAATAGTCAGCGCGGTTTTTGTTATTCCAAAACTGAATTTGGATGCATTTCCAGATGTCACCAACGTGCAAGTATCTGTCAATACAGAAGCACCGGGGTTAGCTGCCGAAGAAGTAGAGCAGTTAATTACTTATCCAATAGAAGCGGTGATGTATGCCTTACCGGATGTGATGGAAGTGCGCTCTATTTCCAAAACAGGTCTTTCAGGTGTGACCGTTGTGTTTAGCGAGGACACAGATATCTATTTTGCACGTCAATTGGTATTCGAGCGTCTGCAAGCGGCTAAAGAGTTAATTCCCGAGGGCGTCGGTACGCCAGAAATGGGACCCAACACATCAGGATTGGGGCAAGTGTATCAGTATCTATTGTTGGCTGAGCCCGATTCAGGCCTAGACGCTATGGCGTTGCGTAGTTTAAATGATTGGGTGGTGAAATTGCTGCTGCTTCCTGCCGATGGCGTAACGGATGTGCTCTCTTTTGGTGGGGAAGTACGCCAATACCAAGTTAACCTCAATCCATCTCAATTACTTGGATATGGCTTGACTCAAGATATCGTGATGGAAGCACTTGAGCGGAATAATACCAATGTGGGGGGGTGGTATATGAACCGAGGGCAGGAGCAACTTGTGATAAGAGGCACTGGCTGGTTAGATCATGGCGAGGAAGGGTTAGAGCAATTACGTCAGGTACCTTTAAAAACCGTAGACGGAACAACGATTACTGTATCCGATGTGGCGAACGTTGAGTTAGGTAGCGAAATTCGTCAGGGTGCTGCCACCATGACCAGAAAAGACGCCGACGGTAACATTCAAAACTTAGGTGAAGTCGTCTCAGGCATTGTACTTAAGCGCATGGGAGCTAACACGAAAGCCACAATTGATGGCGTCAATGCTCGTATTCAGCGAATTAACCAAGCATTGCCTGATGGCGTGAGTTTTGAAGTATTCTACGATCAAGCTGACTTAATTACTCAAGCCGTGGATACGGTTGTAAATGCGCTAATGTTAGCGTTCGTATTTATTATTGTTATTCTAGCTTTATTTTTGATGAATCTACGAGCCACGTTTTTAGTCCTGATTTCGATCCCTATTTCTATTGGTATTGCCTTAATGGTCATGTCGTGGTTTGGACTTTCTGCCAACCTTATGTCGCTTGGGGGCATTGCAGTGGCAATCGGCATGCTAGTAGATGGCTCAGTGGTAATGGTTGAAAACATGTTTAAACACTTGACTCACACTGATGCTGAGCATGATCACAAGAGACAATTGGGTGAACATGTTGAAGATGATGATCCATTAGACTCGTCCCATGATACGCACGGTATCGCTTTGCGATTACAAGAAGCGGGCAAGGAGGTAGCCCGGCCTATCTTCTTCGCAACAGCCATAATCCTTGTGGTATTCATGCCTTTGTTTAGCTTTGAAGGCGTTGAAGCAAAATTATTTCAACCAATGGCTATTAGTATTATGTTGGCCATGCTTTCGGCGGTATTAGTTGCACTGATTATTGTACCGGCATTGGCGACGTATCTATTTAAAAAAGGCGTGAAACCACGAGAAAGCGTTGTGTTGAAACCTTTAGACGCGGGGTATCGCAAAGGGCTATCGTGGGCAATTTTGCATAAAAAAGTAGTGATTGGAATTGCTGCAATTATGGTAGTCGCTGCTGGTGTAGTGCTTCCTCGGCTTGGCACAGAGTTTGTACCAGAACTGGAAGAGGGCACCATTAACTTGCGTGTTACTTTAGCGCCTTCATCTAGTTTAGATACTGCCCTAGAGGTCTCCCCTAAGCTTGAGAATATATTAATGGGGTTTCCAGAAGTCACCTATACATTGTCGCGTATCGGTCGCGCCGAAATAGGAGGCGATCCTGAGCCTGTAAACAATATCGAAATTTATATCGGGTTAAAGCCAGTGCCTGAATGGACAAGTGCAAGTAACCGCTATGAACTGCAAGCGTTAATGGAAGAAAAAATGGAGCAACATCCGGGTTTGCTCTTCAATTTTTCTCAACCTATCGCGACAAGAGTGGACGAGTTGTTATCGGGTGTAAGAGCTCAACTTGCCATTAAATTATTTGGACCTGATCTTGACATCTTGGCTGAAAAAGGCCAAGCCATTGAAGCTTTAGTAAAAGAAGTTGAAGGTGCAAGAGATGTTGCTATGGAGCAAATTGCCGGTGAATCTCAACTGATTGTGACACCGAATCGCCGCGCTCTGTCGCGCTATGGGTTGGCCGTGGGTGATGTAATGGAGCTCGTAAGCGAAGGTTTAGGTGGAGCCAGCGCTGGCCAAATCATCAATGGTAATGAGCGCTATGATATTTATGTCAGGCTTGCTGAACAATTTCGAAATAACAGTCAAACGATAGCCGACTTGCGCTTACAAACTCCGTCAGGTGCATGGGTTCGTTTAGGAGATGTTGCAGAAGTGACTATCGCCTCTGGTCCACCGCAAGTAAGACGTGATGACGTGCAGAGGCGAGTTGTGATCCAGGCGAATGTTCAAGGTCGAGATATGGGTAGCGTTGTGGCAGATATTCGCAAATCTATTGATGAGAAACTAGCACTGCCTACAGGGTATTCGGTGGATATTGGCGGTCAATTTGAGAATCAGCAACGAGCGCAGAAGCGACTATCATTGGTTGTGCCACTTTCTTTGGGGTTAATAGCTTTATTATTGTACTTTGCTTTTGCTTCATTTGGTCAGGCAATGTTGATACTTGTAAATGTACCATTGGCTGTTATCGGGGGGGTATTTTCACTTTGGTTATCAGGTCAATATCTTTCTGTGCCGAGCTCCGTAGGTTTTATTACCCTATTCGGCGTAGCGGTGTTAAACGGAGTCGTGATGGTAGAAAGCATCAATCAGCGTGTTGCAGACGGGTTATCGGTATCTGACGCCGTATTTGATGGTGCTACATCAAGACTGCGCCCTGTATTGATGACAGCGATTACATCTGCGCTAGGCCTTATTCCAATGTTACTGTCTAATGGCGTTGGTGCTGAAATCCAAAAGCCTTTAGCGAGTGTAATCGTTGGTGGCTTGGTAACCGCTACATTTTTAACTCTATTTGTATTACCTGTGCTATTCGCCTGGTTTTCAAAAGGGAAGTTAAAAGATATGGCAAGAGCGCCTTCTTAAGCTCAGCTGGCCTGCTGTGTGCGATGAGCATCGGCAGGCTGATTATCACTTTATAAGGGGTTCACCCATTAAGCTGCCCTGTCAAGTAAACAAAAATATGCGTTTCCGCTTGGATCTGGCGGTTCAAGAGTTTTCGATGTCCAATATCCGCCTCTATTCATCTCGTTTTTTAGTCGGACAGCGTCTATTCTTGCTCGCACCAGTCTACTGCATTAATCATTGCAGAAAACGCCAATTAGATCTGTTCCAGGCTAGGGAAATTGGACACTACTCTGGCATCACTTGAACACCAGTTCAGGTGAGACTTAGCACACTTTTCCCCTGATTTCGAGAATTCAGTGTTTAAGTAAATCGGAATACGACCGTCAATCTAGAACTCCCGTTTTAGCGTCATACAATTCACGTGTCTAATATTACTCATCACGTGATTTACTAAAGTATAAATTATCAGTTATTAAGACATTTGTTGCGCGCAATATTGCTAATGATAGGTATTCGTATTATCATTCATAAATTAAATCTAAAGCCTTTTTATCACTACCCACCAAGGAATACTTTTTATGCAAACAAAGCTAACGCGCTTAACTTTGTCAGTTTCGACCGCACTACTATCTTTCAGTTCACTAGCTCAAGAAACACCCGATGTAGGCGAGGCGGGTGACAAAATAATGCCTGCTATAGAAGTTATTCGCGTAATAGGCGACAGCACCTCCGCTCTTTTAAAACAAACGGGTAGCGTTGTTATTATCAATCAAGATCAAATTGATAAAATTCAACCCTTGTCGACACAAGATGTTTTGCGAAGTATTCCCGGTGTGAATATTAAAAGTGAAGAAGAAACTGCCATAGTGTCTAACATTGGTATTCGGGGCCTTTCAGCAAGTGAATCTAAGTCTCTACTTTTAGAAGATGGCGTGCCCGTTGCACCGGGTCTTTTTATTGGTAACGCCCGTTATTTTAATCCCCGTATTCAGCGTGTAAGTCAAATTGAAGTACTGAAAGGCTCAGCTTCACTTCGCTATGGCCCATCCACAATAGGCGGCGTAGTGAATTATAAAACTAAAACACCCGATGATGGTGTCATCCTCACTGGCCGTGCTGGTTCCTTTAATATGCAAGAAATTACTGTAGAAGCGGGTGGCAAAAACGAAGACGAGGATGCATTTGCTGGTGTTTTAGCAACCCGCGCTAGCAGCGATGGCTTTATGGATAAAGGCTATGATATGACCGATGTAATGGCAAAAGCTGGTGTTATTTTTGACAATGGTCAAAAGTTAGGCATTAAACTATCGCGTTATGAAAATGACGCAAATATCTCTTATCGTGGATTATTACTAGCTGAGTATGAAGCGGGTGAAGACTACAACCCTGCACCAGACGATTACTACTTAACCGAGCGTACAGCGTTTGATATTAATCACGAATGGTCATTATCTAACGACGCAACCCTAAACACCCTTGTTTATTGGAGTGACGTGAGCCGCGATTATTGGCGTTATAGTGTTGATACTGAGGCCTCAAACGAGGCCAATAGTTGGGTATATACCGACAGTTTAACCGGAAATAATCGCTCGTTTGAGCGCGTTGGAATAGAAACTCGCTTGACTTTAGAACACAGCCTTATGGGTGTAGAAGCCAACAGTGAATTTGGCTTACGTTTCATGCAAGAGGAGTCAAACGACACCCGAATTCGAGCGCTGCGCAGCTCCGATCGCACAGGAGCAAACGATCGCCACCGTATTGATTCGGCGCAAAGCTATGCCGGCTATGCCCAAAGCCGTATTCAATTAAGCAATGCTTTTGCTTTTACACCCGGCCTTAGAGTAGAGTCCTATGAGCAAAAAAGAATAATACTAACCAACGATAATGCAGAAGCAACAACCAGCAACACCGAAATTCTACCCGGTGTTGGCGCAACTTACGACTTGAATGATTCGGCACAAATTTATGGTGGTGTTTACCGCGCTTTCTCGCCCGCTTCAAACGGTGTGGCACTTGACGGGCTGAGCGATCAAAACTTAGATGGAGAGCGTTCAACTAACTATGAGCTAGGCCTCAGAGGAAAGCAGGGCGACATTACTTATGAAGCAGCCGCTTTTATCATGGACTTTAGCAATCAAGTGGTAACGGGTAATAGCGACCCTAATTTGTCTCAGTCCAACGGCGGTGAAACTGAACATTTAGGTATGGAATTGCTGTTAGCCTATGATATTGGTAGTGGCTTTTATATTGATACTAACGCTACGTTTATCCCAACTTCAGAATTTAAAACAGGAGAAAATAGTGGAAACCGACTTCCGTATGCGCCAAAAGTAATTGCCAATGTTGCTTTGAGTTATGAAAGTGATAAGTTAAGCGGGGCATTAACCGTGCATCATCGAGGCGAACAATATGGTGATGCAAGCAACACAGTAGACATACCTGATGATGCCGCGGGTGGCATTTGGGGTGGCTTGTTACCTGCTTATACCTTGTTAGATGTAAACGCTAGTTATACCGTTAACAAAAATATGAAGGTATTCGGCGCTATCAAAAACCTAACTGATAAACGCTACATCACCGGCATGCGACAAGGTATTTATGTTGGCCCTGAGCGTTCGTTTGAAATTGGCGTAAATTATCGGTTCTAGTGTATACTTTTAGACAGAAATGCACTAATTCCGCATTATTGTTGCGGGATTAGTGTTATGCACCTTTGGTAACCGTTAATTTGTATGTAAAACTAAAACACGGTTAGCAGCTGGAACAAATACACGCAACATGATCAGCCGCCAATACCGAAGAGACTTTTCTTAGTAAGTTCAGCATCGCTTTATTATGGCTTATCGTTGTATCGATAAATCGCTTATTATCATTTTATGTGTCTCTCAGATTTACGCTCTAGCCAAGCTAGAGTGCTTAAACTATTGAGTCATGTCACCTATTCATTGTTCATATCAGACAAATACTGGAAGAAACAGGGGAATTGGTTCGTTCAATTATTGACAGCGCACTAACGCGGTTACGGCCGATATTGATGGCCGCATTGGCAGCAAGCCTTGTGTTCGTGCCCATGCCGATCAACGTGGATACTGGCGCAGAGGTATAACGGCCTTTGGCCACAGTGGTCATCGGCGGATAATATCGTCAACCTTGCTAACACTGGTAGTGCTGCCTGTACTTTATCGACTCGTGCATAACAAAAGGGATCAGTAGTTTTCTTGGGCATTTATGAATAAATGCCCAAGTTTTACCTGAACGATTTTTAGGCACCTCTTGACACTAAATTTAAAGTAGACTTTATAGCTATTAACAATAAATATCTTAGGATTGAGCGCTGATATATTGCTTCCTTCGGTATTACCC
>ERZ724574.16-NODE-16-length-55706-cov-3.821497_pt1 | contig 55706 bp, 52 predicted proteins | sample MGYA00375868_ERZ724574 | MGnify/ENA primary metagenome ERZ724574 (study PRJEB28725, sample SAMN03264852) | marine sediment metagenome | biome: marine pelagic biome; feature: marine oligotrophic desert; material: marine snow | place: Pacific Ocean:North Pacific...
TTGTTCTGTAACCAGACTCACCGCATCCAGTTTGAATTCTTTCGAGTAGCTTTTTCGGGTTTTCATATACACTCCAGTTGAGATAATTATCTCTTAACTGGGTGTGTGAATCTATTGGAGCACGTCACACCTTCACTGAAAAGTACCCAGACATTAAGTTGTTCATAAGTGAAAGCGATGCGCTAAGGGATATTGTAAGCGAAGGTATAGATTGTGTGTTAAGGGTCGGTCGACTCGCCGACGAGCATTTGGTTGCCAAGCCTCTTTGCCAACTCGAAGAAGTGACCGTAGCTTCGCCCAGCTACCTAAAAAAAGCAGGTTTGCCTTGTTGTATTGACGATCTGCATACACACAAAATGATCGGATTCTATGCCTCAGATCAGAGTGCCCCTATGCCCTTAGAATTTTGTGAAGATAATGGCACTATAAGAGAGTTGAGCATACCCAGATCGATATCTGTAAATTCAGCAGAGTCGTTAGTTGCTCTAGCATTGCAAGGTATGGGCATTGTACAAGTGCCTCGTTATCATATCGAAGCCCATCTAAAGGAAGGAAGGTTAGTCACTCTTTTGACTCATGTCCCCCCATCCCCTTCCCCCCTTACATTGTTGTACCCACAAAACAGGAAATACAGCGCCCGTGTAAACGTATTTATTGAGTGGCTCGAAAGTATCATCTAGCCTGCTTTCATTGGCTGAAAACAATAAATGTTATATTATAACATTTATTACTTAAGTGACTATCAGATAATTAGATGATTGCAGCCGTTCCCACGAACATTATTACTGGCTTTTTAGGCGTAGGTAAAACTTCAACCATTTTAGATTTACTGGCGCAAAAGCCAAAACACGAACGCTGGGCTATTTTAATTAATGAATTTGGTGAGGTAGGTATTGATGGCAGTCTGGTGCAAGGCTTTCTTAAAGAAGATCAGCAGGTATTTATAAAAGAAGTTCCAGGGGGATGTATGTGTTGTGCGGCAGGTCTACCCATGCAGATAGCGCTCAACCAATTATTGGCAAGAGCCAAACCCCATAGATTACTCATTGAACCCACAGGCCTGGGCCACCCTATTGAGGTACTAGAAACGTTAGATCAACCTCATTACCGTGATGTACTTCATATACAAAAGACTATTACGCTCATTGATGCCCGCAAGCTAAGTGATCCTCGCTACACGAATCACGCCACTTTCAATCAACAAATTGACATTGCCGATATTGTCGTTGGCAATAAACAAGACTTATATCAAGAAAGTGATCATCAGGCGCTTTTAGACTACCTTTCTACACGTAATCACGCACATTTGCCGGTCATTTTTACCGATAATGGCCGTTTAAATATCGATAGGCTTTCTGGAGCATCTGACCAACTCAATATGGTTAAGAATCGACGCAAACATGATCATTCACACGATGACGCTCATGGGTACCCTCAGCTAGCTGACAATGTAGCACTGCCTGAAAATGGTAGGTTGACGGTTAAAAATCAGGGAGAAGGGTTCGAATCAATCGGCTGGCGTTTTTCCCCAGTAAATGTGTTTAGTCGTCAGGCGATAATTACTTGGATAAAATCAATCAGAGCAACACGACTGAAAGCAGTGGTTATCACTAGCGAGGGTATATTTGGCTATAACCTCGCCGATGACATGCTTACCGAAAAAGAACTGAACGATACGTTAGAAAGCAGAATAGAACTAATTCATAACCAACTCGATGAGCAATGGGACCAACAGCTTCTTGATTGTTTGGATGATACCTTTTCTTAAGCACTAAAATTGCTTTCTAACTCCTCACAGGGAACGTGAAGCAAGCCTGAAACGTTCTCGGCGAAGCGTGTATTTTAGCGTAAATGGCTGTTGAAAAACGCCAAGGTACGCTGCCATGCTAATTCAGCATCTTTCGGGCTATAGCGGCTAGTTGAGTCGTTATGAAACCCATGCTGAGCCTGTGCATAAACATGGGCTGAGTATTCTGCACCATTGTCCTTCAATACCTTTTCATATTCTGGCCACGTCGCGTTCACACGCTTGTCCTTTTCACCGAAGTGCAGCAAAAGAGGTCCTTTAACCCGAGCCTGCAACTCACCCTTTGCCGGTGTGCCATAAAAAGGCACTGCGGCGCTAATGACGTCTGGCAATGTGGCAGCAAGAAAATTACTGATGTATCCACCAAAACAAAATCCCACCACACCCAGTTTATTTGTGGTTTGATTATGAGAATGAAGCCAACGAGCAGCAGCTATAAAGTCATTTTCAATTTTTTGTTTGTCTAAGCTTCGCTGCATTGCTCGGCCATCATCATCATTACCTGGATAGCCGCCAAGTGGAAATAAAGCATCGGGGGCAAAGGAAATAAAACCTTGAGAAGCTAATCGGCGAGCAACATCTTTTATGTAAGGGTTCAAACCTCTATTTTCATGCACAACAAGTACGGCAGGCGCTTTTTGGTCTGCACTAAGGGAGCTGGGTATCACCAAATACCCTCCCCCTGTACCATGGCCTTCTGGCGACGCAAATTCTTCATAGGTCGCCTTAATAGCAGGGTCGTTAAACGACACCTGCTCGGCTTTAGCATAATCAGGGAGAAGGGCGTTTCCAATGACCCCAACAGACAATCCCGCAATGGAAAGCGACGCAATACGCGTTAAAAAGGTTCGCCTATCGATATCACCATGGGCGTATTCGTCGTACCAATCAAAGGCCTCTTGAGGAATGGGAATGCGAGACTCTGCTGCTTCATTTTTTGCTTTCGTCATAATCAACCTGCGTTTTATTTTGGGGTAGGGTTACATTCTCAACGATTGCCGCAAGGGGCAACCCAACAAACGGCTATACCAGCAATTTAACACTACCTATAAAACGCGCAGATAATCAATTAAACAAGATGAAACGCCCCCTTTTTCTGAAGGGCGCGTACCTTAACGAGCCTATTTAAACGACTTTAATCGTTAAGTTCTACAACCAAATAGCGCACACTGCCATTTACTGGTTGGGGTAAAAAGAACAAACCTTCATAGGTAAAATACTGAATACCATTTATTTTCACCGGCTTTGCCTGGCTAGGTAAATCACTGTAAAACTGGCCTGAAACATACGTTGTGTGACGCCGAGGGGCGCTTACTTTTGGTTCATCCACCACAATGTAATCGTCACCGGATTTATAGTAATAAACCCCTTCGGCCACGTAATAAGTTTCACCATCGATCACTATTACGTCAGGTTTAGGAGGAAGGGTATGCACTCTTATCCCCAGTGGCGGGCGAACAACATGAAAAGCCCCCTCCATTTTTCGATAATAAACCCCGTCATGATAACGGTAAGTGGCACCGTGAAAATGAATATCTCTCGCGTCACGCGGAACCTCGGCTGGCTTGTGGCCTACTTCATATTTGGGCCGGCTAATGACATTTGCCACCAATGCCCCTATACCAATACCCACGGCAACCGCCGCCACGCCGCCACCATGCCCACTAACTCTGACATGCCCACCCCGCGGAGAATGAGCACATCCAGCCATTAAGGTGACACACAAGGCCGATACCGATAATAATCGTAAATTCATAATAATTTCCTTGCCAAAAATTGAAAGCTCACATCGAAATAAAACAAATTAGACGATTGAATGTGATAGTGACTTTGAGTCATCCGCGAAGAAAAAATTCGTCAAGAATACGGAAAAGTAGGTATAAGTTTCGTAAACTTACTGAATAAAAACGAGAGGATAGCAGTGATTTGAATAAACGACTGAAAAACGCCCCACGTACTTCAGTACGGAGGCGTTCTTTTTTAGAATAACATTTTTACTGTTAAAGCAGTGACGATAGCGAAAAGGCGGTGGTTTCTTCCGCGCTCACCATACGAATAACGGCATCAAAATCGGCAAAGTCTACAGTCAATTGTGCAGACGCCTCGCCATTTATCCAAACAAGCTCAAGCTGATTGTGCGTATAAGAAACACGAAATTCGCCGTCAAAGGCTGATGAATCGTTTCTTAGTTTTATCAACGTCATCAACCCTTGCACCACTGGCTTTTCAAAGGCTTCGTCTACATCGCTACTGGATAGGTAGGGACGATTAATATCTCGACCAACATTGGTTCTAGCGAGTAATGACATGTCATTTGCCGCAGCGAGCAATCCGCCATAATACACCTGAGGTATACCTGGGCTAAAGAACTGGATAGCTCTGGCTACTAGATATTCAAGATCGTTCTGCCCCAAGGCATCATAGTAGGTGCAATTAACTTGATACAAATCCACATTGTTAGCGGCTGCGCCGGTAGCCTTTCTCGACTCCCCTTGCGAATTAATGTGAATTTGCTCAACTAAATTGTTTATTTCGTCGTTGTTTAACAAACCCGGCTTATCGCCACTTGCCCCGACATCCACTATACCTATGCCATCGTGAGTATCTAGCACAGTGAAACAATTGCGTGGGGAAATGGATAACCAATGCGCTAGCGCACTCGCATCTTTAGTAAATAACGTATGCAGCACTAATGGTGGTAGCGCAAAGTCATAAACACTGTCGCAACGTGCGGCAATATCAATTTGTGTTTGGTAGTGACTATGTATTTCAACCAAACATTGCATTCCCATGCCTCTGGCACGAGTGCTAAGAGACTCAATAAATTCGAAGGTCTCTTCTAACATAAAGCAATTCGATCCGGCGCGCTTAATGGCATAACCCGCAGCATCTAAGCGGATTAAATCTACATTGCTTTGCGTGAACGAAGTAAGAATAGAAGAAAGATACGCTTTGCCTAAATCTGACTCTACGTCTATATCAATTTGGTTAGATGTAAACGTTGTCCAAAAGGGCACCATCTCTTTTCCGGCTACTTCATAGTTGCTGAAAAACGGAGTGGGGCGAGGTCTAAAAACTTGCGCGATCTGCGCCGCGGTTTCAGCGTCATCATCACTGGTAAAAACATCTTGTTTAGTCAGGAAAAGCGGCCAAAACTCTGACTCACGCCCATGAGCTAGCACGTCTTTAAACTGAGCGCTTTGTGCCGACATGTGATTGACGATGAGATCGGCCATAATATTTTTTGACTCGCCTATCGACTTAATGTGATTCCAATCGCCTAAACGCTCATCCACAATGGTGTGATCAATAGGGTCAAAACCAGCATCTTCGCCGTCGTAAGGATAGTAAAACGGCAGAATGTGAACACCCGTAAATAGGCCACTAAGCTTACCGTTAAGAAGGCCGTTAAGGCTTTCTATATTGCCATCACCTAACCTATCGGCATAGGTGATTAATTGAACGCCGTTGCGTATAGACATGAAAATTTCTCCAAAATACGGTAAACGTGGCGCCTTTAGGCTTTTAAGAAACGCCGTATCTTTACCTTTACCAACACAAACTTAATCGATTAAGTTTGCGGGAGTAAAATAGCAATCATCAGTTCAAATGTAAATAACTTGTTTTAACTCTTCCTTAGCTACCCTTTAAAATTTCATTGGTCACTGAAGAAAATTCATGAAAGAAAACGATCAGTCGATACACTCTTCATCATGCAAGTCTATAATGCTACAGAACTTTATTACTCAACACCCCACAAGGATGTTTTATGATATTAATTTTTGGCGTGGTCAATCAATATGGCGTACTTTCCCATTTCAGCGAAGGTATTAAGCACGACCTTGAGACAATGGGAGAAACCTGTTTAGTCCTTCCCGTTGATGATGGCGTAACCGCAGCTAAATTATTGAACCAAATATCGAAGAAAGACGTTAAGTTTAGTCTATGTATTAATGGGTCTGGCCTCGATACCGCATTAACGTTCGGAAAAGCCTATGCGCTTGCCGTCGACCACCCTCTTCTTATCTTGCCTCACCTCCAGCAATACAAAGGTTTCGAGCTTCTATGCGTTGCAAAAGAACATACCGCGTTCGCTCAGCTTCTTAATATTCCCGCACGCGACTTCTTTCATGCCGTCTCTAGGGCAGATATCGCCTCAGCCGAGTCATTAAATGAAGCAAAATCGGGGGAGATTTTATTTCCTGCAAGCCATATCAATAAAGATAACGCACAGAAAAAGCTACAGGAAATGGGCGTGTGGGACCAGTTGAAGCCAGTGGTTACAGCCGTGGGAAGCATCAATGAATTTTTAATGGCGATAGGGGTGTTACCCAATGGTAACCAGCCTGCAAGAGCACAGCTCAATGAAGCTATATACAAAATAACCTGCGAAGCTGATTTATACATACGTGCACTCGCTCGAGAGAGAATTCTTGCATCTTACACCGAAAAAAATATCGTTTTGGATGTTTATGGTAGAAATGTAAAACAATACCAGCAAGCTTACCCATTCCACCGTTATCATGACGAAGTACCGTACAAAGACATGCTTGAAAAAATGGCTAACGCCAGCTTTGTGGTTCATAACTCACCAGGGTTCGAATTCGCGCTACACGAGCGAATGGTTTACCCGCTAGCTAAAGGCACGCCGATTTTGTTTGACGCCAATGTTAACCAACGTCAAATGCTGCAAGGTTTACCTGCGGTTTATCCAAGTAATAAGGTGCAAACTGACGTGCCTCTCGAGCACCGAAAGTCAACGGTGAACGAAATTGAGAAAAACCATACGTGGGCAGCAAGATTAGCAGCACTGCTTAATTAAAGAGTGAGCAAAGTGGTACTTGAATACTGAAAATAATCATTCAGGGGCACGAGTGCGCCCCTGCTTAGTCTTTTAGTTACGCAACCAATTCGGTAATTTTAGCCACAAAGGCTGAGATATCATCAGGGTTGCGACTGGTCACCAATTTTCCATCAGTCACCACTTCTTTGTCAGCCCATTTTGCGCCAGCATTTATCAGGTCGGTTTTAATACTGGGAAAAGACGTCACTTCACAACCATCAATGAGAGCCGATTCGGCAAGCAGCCAAGGGCCATGACAAATTGCCGCCACAGCTTTCACTTTAGATTCATCATGGGCCTGCTTAATAAAAGCCACCGCCTCATCGTTGGCACGAAGTAAGTCGGGGTTAATTTGGCCGCCAGGCAAAATTAAGGCATCGTAATCGCTGGGGCTCACATCGGTGACTTGCGCATCAACCTTCACGCTGTCTCCCCAGTTGTCTTCATCCCATGACTGAATGGTGTCTTTCTGGTCGATTGAGACTATGTCAATTTGCGCCCCTTTTTCCATTAACATCTCTTTAGGCTGGATGAGTTCAATTTGTTCAAATCCATCGGTGGCCAAAATAGCGATTTTCTTTCCAAAAAGGTTTTGATTGTCACTCATGTAAAAATACTCCTCTCATGGTTAGTGCAACGAGTACCTTGATATCAAGGCTGGCATCGTTTCAGTAACATTAACGAAGCAATTTTCACTCCTAAAGAAAAACTATCACAACCAACTGATTAAAATACAAAAAACCAGAAATACACCTAGAGAGTGATATACACTGAGTGAAGAAACGAGTCTGTAATGAAAGAATTACACCCTGCACACCGAAAAATTTGGCGTACTCGACAAGGCATAAATGAAAGCAGGGATAAAAACAGAAAACGCAGGGCGGCTAAATTTTAGCTTTTTCTGAGAAAAATTTAAACGGTCTTTACATTTGCTTAGTAGCGACATTTCCTTGCTTTCATTATCATTCCCTACCTCTTTTCAAGGTCATATTGTATGCCACTCACTTCGCACTTCATCGCCACTGAGGGCTACAGTCATTTTTGTAAACTAAGGACATAACACAATGGGAAACCTACGATGCCTTTGCGTATTTGTAGCATTGCTATTTTCTTGTACCGTCAACGCTCATCACGGAAGTAGCGGTCAATTTGATACCAACGCCACCGTAGAACTCAGCGGGAAAATCACGCGTATTAGGCTGGTTAACCCCCACGCCTATGTCTATTTTGACGCCGTAGATACCACCGGAACTGTTACCAACATGCGTTGTGAACTGCAATCAGGTTCTTTGCTTAAACGCAGAGGCTGGACAGCCGACCTATTCAAAACTGGCAGCGAAATTTCCATCAAAGGGTCGCCAGATAGAACCGACCCTACCACCTGCTATATGAAAGAAATTACGTTTGAAAATGGTATGACTGCTACGCGCAACAGTGAGTTTGACGACGACGGGCACATCAGTACAACCCTCGACATGCAAGAAGAAGCAATAAACGAGGCTCATCATGACGACGATCACGAAGAATTCCACGACACCCATGAAGATGAAGAGAGTGAAAAAAAACGTAGCTTAGTGCGCGAAGATGGTTCACCTAACTTTGCCGGCAATTGGGCTATGGTTCGAAAAGCGGGCGCCCCTCCAGGCGCAGGGGGCGAAATGGCAGAACTCACCCAAGCTGGTAAGGCCGCCATTGCCGGCGCTAGCTCTGCGGATAACCCTCGCTTTCAATGTGAACCCACTAATATCATTATGGATTGGTGGTTCGATTTAATGGTGAATAAAATTGAGCAGTCGAGTAGCCAGATTACCTTAAGCTATGGCTTCATGAGCCTGAAGCGAACCATTTATCTCGATGGTACGCGAATGCCTAGTGACTATCAGCGCAACAGAGCCGGGTTTTCTACCGGGAAGTGGGAAGGCGATACCTTAGTGGTAACCACTACCGGTTTTGACGAGGGTTGGATTATGGCGCCGTTGGGGGGAAACCCAGGTGGCATGCCCCCTGGCGGTAAAGGCGAGCGGGGAGAAAAAAGTGAGCGCCCCCCTCGCCCTGATAATGCTGGCGGCCCCCCTCCAGGTATGAAAGGTGAACGCCCTAAAGGCAGACGTGGGCCTCCCTCACCCGCCAAAAACAGCACCGAAATGACCATTGTCGAGCGTTTCTCTTTAAACGCCGACGGAACGGTTTTGAAACGTGAATATACTATTACCGACCCTCTCTATCTTAAGTCGCCTATGACAGGATCGGACGAAGTTACGTTCACCCACGACAAGTTTACGGCTTACGAGTGTGAAGATCTTACGGCAGAGCGCGGTTCAGACAGTCTAGGCGGCATAGGAGTCACGCGAGCGACCTCACCCTCAAACAACATGAATAACCATGAAAATGCATTTCTTTACTGGCTAGAAGACTCCAGCGTGGGCATGGCGATATCGAGTACACAATGGGGTTACCCCATTGTACTATCGCTGCATGCCATAGGAATGGCCACCATGGTAGGTGTAGCCTTGATAATATGCATAAGAGCACTAGGTTTTGCGTCTTCTATTGCACTTTCTTCACTCGCCCCATACTGGCATGTGGCATTAATCGGTTTTGCTATCAATCTACTGTCGGGTACCGCCCTCTTCTTTGGAAATGCGTCTGAGCTATTTTACAACTGGGCATTTAGAAGCAAGATTCTCCTGGTAGCACTGGGAATAGCGCTAACGTGGCGGTTGGTTAACAAAGCGATAATGCAGACACCTTCTGTTTCATCGTCGCACAAGCGCCTTGCCGTTGTAACGTTATTGAGTTGGGTTCTAGCCATTGTGGCCGGCCGTCTCATCGGCTATTTATCCTAAGGAGTTTTAGACAATGAATACATGCCTTTCGTGGATTATAGACGCACTGAATAATAGCCAACTGAACCATTTTGTGATGAACAATGCGGTGGTGTTCCCCACCCTAGAAATGCTGCACTTTCTCGGGCTAAGTTTACTTTTTGGGGCGCTACTCATCGTGGATTTGAGACTCGTCGGTATAGCTAAACAATTGCCGTTAGAAAAAGTAGAGGCGTTTCTTCGCTTTGCGCTTATTGGTTTTGCCATCAACCTTATTTCAGGTGCGTTGTTTGTGGCGGGCGATCCAGACCGGTACTTGGTTAATCTCGCATTTGGGCTAAAAATGCTAATGATTGTCTTTGCTGGCCTTAACACCCTTTATTTTTTACTGCGAGTTAAACCAAAATTGCACTTCAATTCCCATGGGCACCCCCCAAGTTCAGAAGCCCAAGTGGTGGCCTGGCTTTCGTTAGCGCTATGGTCAAGCGTGATTATTTTAGGCCGCTTTATCCCCTACGTAGAAACCCCCTAGCGGGTAATACTGGCTATAAAGGCGTATTCCCTAATGCGCCTTTTAGCCACTCTGCCGCTTTCCCTAAGCGATGTTCAGTAGACCAAATTAAATCCACCCCTACCATCCACTCGGTAAAGGGGTAAGACGATAAATGAAGTTCCACTAACTCTCCTTTAACTTTGCTATCACTCAGTACTTGCTTAGGTACTGTAGCCCACCCTAACCCACTACTTAGCATATGTATCAAATTAAGGTAGCTTTCCATTCGCCATTGTCGAGGTCCACTCAAATACTCACTGGTGGGAAGCACATTTTGTAACGGGCTATACACTAAATTTCTGTACTGGCTCAATTGCTCAAAGGTGACTTCCTCGAATTTAGCTAACGGATGATCTTTATGCACCACATTAGCAAATACAATATAGCCGAGCCGTTTGAAATTAATATGTGCAGGATAGTTTTCGCCGGCACACATAATGCCTAACCCCGCATTTTTTTGCTCAACGAGATTTTGTACGTAGGAAGATGAAGGGTGTAGTAAATTTAAGTCAACAAAAGGAAACTGGTGAGCAAATTCATTTAAATTTGACGCCAATAGCGCAAAAGGGATGGTGTCATCTATGGCTAATGTGACCTCATTTTCTAATTCAGCAGCCAATCCATAAGCGCGATTTTCCATAGATGCACATTGCTGCAAGATAGCTTCAGCATCCCGCAATAGGCTTTTACCGTTATGGGTTAGCACAGGGTATCGCCCAGTTCGGTCGAATAACGTTACCCCCAGGTCAGTTTCTAAATTTGCAACCGCAATACTCAGCGCAGATTGAGATTTTTTCAATTTTCGAGCCGCCGCAGAAAATGATCGCTCACTGGCTACTTCGTAAAACGCGTTTAACTGTTCTATTGAAAGTCTCAACTTTCTCTCCGACCTATTAATTTTTTCAATAGGTCCCATTTTGCATAATTGTACTAGCGGTGTAAATTTATTTTTCAACTTGCGCTGCAAAACAGTGAAGTTAATTCGCTAGCCCTCTGTACTTCTCTGTAATGGAAAACCAAAAACCATGGACAGCACAATAAAAATAAAAAGTCGTGTTCACCCCGTAGATGAAAAATTAGCGCTTTGGCCAACCTTTGTTATGGGGCTACAGCATGTTTTAGTGATGTATTCAGCCTGTATTATTGTTCCACTCATTCTTGGCGCCGCACTGGATTTACCGAAAGATAAGCTATCACTTATTATCAACGCCGATTTGTTTGCAGCCGGACTTGCCACACTTGTCCAATGTTTCGGCAACCGCTTTTTTGGCATTCGCCTGCCTATTATGATGGGCGTTACTTTTACCGCCGTAGCCCCCATGATAGCCATTGGCGTTAATCCCGATTTAGGTATTACTGGTATTTTCGGGGCGATTATTGCCTCGGGTTTAATTGGAATTGCCTGCGCCCCACTTATGGGAAAATTACTTCGCTTTTTCCCGCCCGTGGTAACAGGTTCAGTGCTTTTGGTCATTGGTCTTAGCTTAATGAAAGTGGGCATAGAATGGGCAGCAGGCGGCGAACCAAGATTGCCAGATGGCAGCCCTAACCCTGATTTTGGTAAGCCCATATACCTTGCTATTAGCTTTTTTCAGCTTGCCCTTATTCTACTTATTAACCGCTATGCAAAAGGATTAATAGCCAACACGTCAATTCTCATTGCTATGATTTGCGGTTTTATTTGTGCAACCGCACTGGGTGACGTTTCACTAAAAGGGCTTGATGAAGCAGCGTGGTTTGGCATGATTAAACCCTTTAGTTTCGGCCTGCCTACCTTCGATATTTGGGCCATTGTGTCTATGAGCCTCGTCATGCTGGTGACCATGGTTGAATCCACCGGCATGTTTTTAGCGTTAGGCAAAATGGTAGATCAAGAGATTGACGAAAAGCGATTAGTTCGGGGTCTAAGATCAGACGGGCTTGGTACCTTACTCGGCGGCATATTCAATGCTTTTCCTTACACCTCGTTTTCTCAAAACATTGGCCTCGTTGCCATTAGCGGCGTAACGAGTAGATATGTGGCCGCCTCCGGTGCGTTCATTCTGATTTTACTTGGGTGCTTCCCTAAAATGGCGTTTATTATTGCGTCGCTTCCGCTCTATGCGTTGGGTGCTGCCGCCATGGTGATGTTCGGCACGGTGGCGTTAATGGGCGTTCAAATTCTATCTAACGTGAATTTTTCCCATCACCGTTCGAATATTCTTATTGTTTCTTCCAGTGTTGGCATTGGCCTCATACCTACCATTGCGCCTCACTTTTTCCAGCACATGCCAGCTTGGAGCAAAATGATAACCGATAGCGGCATTATTCTTTGCGTCATCACTGCGGTGTTGTTGAACGCACTGCTTAACTCAAATTCACATCACTCCCCTCAGGCAACAAAATGAAAAAAAGTACAATTTATATAGCCGACTATATTCTCCCCATGGACGATGACAATACCTTAATTGAAAACGGAGGCATATTAGTTGAAGACGGCATAATTAAGTCCATTGATGCCTCAGAAGAGTTAACCGTAACTTTTCCTCATGCAGAGGTTGTATACCTTGAGAATCAACTCCTAATGCCGGGTTTAATTAATACGCATTGCCACTCTGGCATGCTGCGAGGAACGGCAGAAGGCTTGCCTGTTTGGGATTGGTTACAACAGTATATTGACCCTATGCACCGTGTGCTATTGCCTGAAGACGCATCGTTATCTTCATGGTTATGCTATGCAGAAGCTTTATTGTCTGGCACCACTTGCATAGTGGATATGTGGCGATACATGCATGGCAGCGCCGAAGCTGCAGAGCAACTAGGCATTCGCGCGTGTTTAGTGCCGTATGTCGCCGAACACCCCGACCACAACTATTTTGAAACGTTAGATACTAATGAACAGTTAATCAATCAATGGCATGAAAAAGGTGATGGTCGCATTCAAGTTTGGGTGGGGTTAGAACATTTGTTTTACGCAGAGCCACACGCATTAACCCGAATAGCGGCAATGTGTAACGACTACAACGTAGGGTTTCACACTCACAGCAATGAAAGTCAATTTGACGTAGAACAAACGTTAGCGCGCTATCAGTGCCGCCCTTTACACGCGTTAGAGCGACAAGGTTTGCTAGAAGCTCCCAAGGTGTTACTTGCCCATTGCGTATGGGTGGATGAAAGTGAAATACCCCTTATGGCGCACCGAAACATAGGCGTTGCGCACAACCCTATCAGTAATATGAAGCTCGCGTCTGGCGCTGCCCCCGTGGTTGAGATGCTAAAAGCCGGTATTGCCGTAGGGTTAGGCACTGACGGTGAAAAAGAAAACAATAACCTAGATATGTTTGAAGAGATGAAAACTGCGTCGCTGTTGGCGAAGTTTGTCAAACTTGATGCCGCCACCTTGGATGCTTGGGATGTGTGCAAAATGGCCACTGTTAATGGCGCAAAAGCCTTAGGGCTAGCGCAAACCACAGGCTCACTAGAAGTAGGTAAATCAGCAGATATGATCAGTATTAACCTGAACACCCCAAGAATGACGCCTCTCATTGCCTCAGGCCCCTTAATGAATATTCACCACAATTTGGTTCATGCCGTACAAGGGCAAGACGTGAACATGACCATGGTGGCGGGAAAGGTACTGGTTAAAAACGGAAAGCTGCTAGAACACGATATCCAAACCTTGATTGAGCAAGTCAATCTTGCCGCCCCCGCGCTCTTTGCTCGCAGAAATGCGTGGATGAAAACGTCAGGGGGAAGTAAAAACGCGCTGAATAAGTAGTGTTTATTAGCATGAAAAGGTGTTCGGTAGTGCAGCGTGACCTAACACCTTACTGCAACCCTTTGGCCTCAACCCATGCCCGCTGCCTAACCTCCATCATGCGCATTTCTTTTGAAAGCATGTTGCGGTTGGTTTGCATGAATATCCAAAGCTTGGTGGCTACCTGTGCGTTAAAACTCACTATGAGTAATACCCCCCAAAATACTTGGTCTGCACCTGGCGCGGTGAAAAACTGATAGCCACAGTAAAATAGCACTATGCTCAGTGCTATCGCTATAGCATAGCCTAGCTTCATCAAGCCAGAAAAGCGACTGTCAAACCCCAGTTTTAGGTAATCGGTTAAACCTTCACCTAGCATGCTGTCTAGCTCCTGCGACTGCTGTTTTAGGTAGCGCTTAATCTCATCGTCTGAATTAGTCGTCATGGCTTTACTCCGTATCTGAAATGCGTTTTTTTAATAAGGTGCGTGCGCGGTGTAATCGCGACTTAACCGTGCCTAGTGGTATTCCTGCCACTAGGCTTATCTCTTTAATATTTAAATCGTTAAGGTAAAACAGCTCTGCCACGTCTCGTTCTTTCGCCGGTAGTGTAAATAAATGCCTTAAGGGTGAAAGGGGCTCGCTGAAGACCAGCTCTATGGTTTTTTCAGGGATATTTTCGTCTAGTAATACTTCTTTGCGTGATGCTCTATACCAGTCGATTATTTCCCACCGCAGCGCTTTGTATAACCAGCTTTTAAACAGCGATACGTCGTTCAATCGCGTTACGCGTTTGGCAATTTTGGCCCATACATTTTGAACAAGATCGTCTGCCACCATACTGTCTTTAACCCGCATTAATGCGTATTTTCGCATGGCAACATGAAAATGCTGATAGAGTTTGCCAAGCGCAGCCCTATCGCCAAATTGAAGTTCTATCACCAGTAACTCTATGTCTGCATTTGTCATTAATTTACAACAGTCTCAAATACTTCTATTAGAAAGGTAACCAAAAGCAATAGGAGTGTTATGAACATTGAGCGCCCTCTTCTTTTTATATAATGACGGGTCAAATGCAATTCGGGTTCGGACTTTTTAATTGCTGCCCACCATTTCATACCTTCCCCTAAGCCATACAAGCACTTTTGCATATCAACGATTAATTTTTAGCCTTAATGAGAGAAATTTCCTTTTCTTAGCACTCACTCTTAGCAAGCAATAGAACAACGATGAAAGCAACCATTAAATAGACTGTATCTACCATTAATAAGGAGATGTCATGGCTAATCCACATGATTACAATGCACAAGTCAATCGTACTCTTAAAAGCCTCAGTACCAGAGTGAAAGCGGCAGATGTCGCGAAAAGCCGAGCCGACGCAGCGTTAGCTGCTTCCGGCGGTGAATCTATCCATAACACCAATGGTGACGAGTTACTCATTTGCAAAGCAATGAATTTCACCAAAGGGTTATCACACCATGGCAACACAGGGTTAGTGGCTAATACCGATGACTACGCAGCCTTGGTGAAGGCTATTGACTCTGGCGACCCAGCAGATTTCAAAGCCATCAATGTGGGCGACCCGGGGCAATACAAATGGCGAGCTTGGGAAAGTGCTTCAGCCGGTTTAACTTTCGATTTACAAGGCCCAGACAGCCATGCTGTAACCATGAGCCCTCCTCCGGGGTTATCTAATAAAAAAGCGATTTTAACGGGCGAAATGGCCGAGGTTTACGCGCAAGCTTTATTGCGAGATGTACATTTCGCGGCCTTCTCTATGCCTAAAGAGAGCTTTTTATCCTTTGTTGGCGAGCATTCTCGGCATTACCGTTCGTTAAAAAGAGAGCAGCAAAACGCTGACAGCATTGTTTCTATGCTTAATCAATTTTCCTTTGAAAATCGAGCTACTGCTGCGCCTTTCACATTAACAACCGCATTTAGGGGGATGACTCATGGGGATATTGATGGCCCTTACCTTTCGCAGTTTTTGCTAAGTGGTGATACCGGTTTAAACCACAAAAACGACACTAGCCCAGAGCATGATGCTAGCGACGGTAAAATTCGCTACGGCGCACAAGTAATCGATCAGCGTGTTCGGCAAGCCAGCGAGGAAAATTATCTTACCGACTGGGACGAATGGCTTCATGTTCAAAATGGAGGAGACACCGGAAGCTTAGAGCATTACAAAGGAAACAATAGGCGATTTATCACTACCCCAAGAGACCTAGCCACCTTCGTGCATTACGACGCACTTTACCAAGCCTACTTGAATGCCTGTATTTTACTGTTGAATATCAAAGCGCCTTTGAGTGAAGGAATTCCTTATACCCAAAGTGACGAACAAGACAGACAGCAGGGCTTTGCCCTTTACGGTGGCCCACACATACTCACCTTAGTGACAGAGGTGGCAACCCGTGCACTTAAAGCCGTTCGATATCAAAAATTTAATGTACACCGGCGCTTACGCCCCGAAGCACTGGCTGCGCGTATTGAAAAAGCCGATATATTACCCGACGAAGTAAAGCCGCAATTTACGGCTATGCGGAGTGAAATAGACAACGCTGGGCTTGCAGAAAAATTACAGCACGCCTCAGGCAATTTGCTGTTACCTATGGCCTTTGCGGAAGGGTCACCCATGCACCCTTCTTATGGTGCTGGCCACGCTACCGTAGCGGGTGCATGTGTCACCATGCTAAAAGCGTTTTTCAATGGTGCAAACTATCTCCATGTTTCAAAAAACGGGGAAAGTATTAGCGTGGATGACCAAAGTTACCAAAGTGATTACGCTTTTGTGCCCTCCCCTGATGGAAAACGTTTAAGGGTTGTGGAAGTGAGTCGTTCGCTCACCTTAGAAGGCGAGCTCAACAAGCTGGCCGCTAACATTTCAATTGGACGCGATTGGGCAGGCGTGCATTACTACAGTGACTATCGCGAGTCACTATTAATGGGTGAGGAAATTGCGATGGGCATTTTACAGGAGCAAACACTCACCCATAATGCAAAAGAAAACCTGGTATTTAAATTTAATCAATTCACAGGCACAGAAGTGGAAATTAAGAACGGCGAAATTAAACCTACCTAGGGTGCTTTATTGTTAGTCCCTTAAATTTAGGGTTTGTATTGCTGTGTCTTTACTCGCGCGTTCAACCGTTTCGATAATCATTGATATCACGGCTTCCAGTTGCTCTGTTGTTCTTGCATTCGCAGCTTGTGAAGCGATGGAGAGTGAAGGTCGTCGATTTCTAAAGACTCGGTCGAGCGCGCGGTAAAAGGCGCGCCTTCCATTTAAATTGGCAAAGCTACCCGCATTCCTTGCGCGATAGAAATCATAAACCAAGGTGATAGCGTCTTGGGATAGTACCTCATCATATTGCGGGCCGCTCAGGGTATACCCCAAACGAGCAACAATATCGCCAATCGTTGATTGGGTTAATGTGTTAACCACACTTTCAGGCCATTCTTTTACTAAATAACGATGGTGAATAATCTGTTTTAGGTGCTCATCGGTAAACGATGAGTAATCTGGTGCGTTAAGAATATTCTTATCCCAAACGTTCAAGTTATGAGCTCGACGGAACTGCCACTCTTTTGCGTAAATGGGAAACCAGCGGGTAAACTGTGGCACATTTTTCACTACTTTCGTTTCTATTAGCGCCTCTCCAGAAGGGGCCAGTTTCAGCACTGTATAGCCAGGTTGGTAAGCGGCGAGTGACGGCACCTGCACATTTAATAAACCCTGGGGTTGTGTGCGACTTATATCAAACAGATGCATATGCCCCCCGAAATGCAACTTAAGCCCTGTATTGGCAAGTATTGCAGTGGTTTTTGCTGTAGGTAAACGGGATAGCTGCATAGTATTTTGCCCAAACACCCTCGCCATTGCGCTTGCTTGATCATCATAGAAATCAGCCATGGGAAAGTGGCTAAAACTCACTAAAATTTTGTTTTCTCGCTTGGCACGCTGTACAAGATTCGCTATCCATTCAATAAGTTGGGGTTTATATTCTCGCAATGCGTTATAACCGGCATTGCTAGACCCCTTAAACTTTCCCATTCCACTGCCGCTTTCTGGAATATAAACATTGGCATCTATGGCTAATAGCCAAAGCCCTTCGGTGGGTTCCACCAGGTAACTCATATCAGGCATGGCGATGCAGTTGACATTATCGTCGCACCATTGCCATGCCCGTTTAGCTAAATCGGCAGTACCAAAAGGCGTTTCATACAAAATGTCACTACTGTGAGGTTGAAACCCATGGGCGGCCAGCGCGTTGGCAATTTCTTTATATCCCCACTCTTTGACGCCATCGCTACAATGAACAGCCTTGCCACTGATGCAGTCTTTGTGAAGTGGGCTAACAACACGAATCTCATTCCCTTCAGCCGCTAAAAAGTTGGCCTTTCCCCCAGGCCTGGTAAACGGACGAACAGGGTCGTGATTACCATTAATGGCAAAAAAGCGCATTCCGTATTTTTCGGTATATTCATTGAGAATGGCGTTTAAGGCCTCGATATTGGCTGGTTGACCATCATCTGAGAAGTCACCTGGCAGGGCGACAAGTTGAATACCTTGTTCAGCAATATCCTCTAACGCGGTACGCAACACCACACTATTTTCATTAAATAACCGAGTAGAATGAAGCTGTGCTTGCATACTACGTAACAATACGGGTTGTTGCGTCGCGGGATCCTTAGGCAAGAGCGCACTATGGATCCCTTTAGCCGCAGCCACTGGCGCATGCAAATGAATATCGGCGATAAAAGCAATTTGCTGTTTTTTTTCTAGCGCCTTGGCTTGCGCATTAGCCAAGGGCAATAAGCAGGCTCCCCAAAGCAGAAAGATAAATAAAAGACGGGGAAATACGGCGCTAACCACTGTGTACCGCTGGCGATTTTTCATTCTTTTCTCGTTTAATCCTTGCCTAATACAAAATTACAACATCACACAAAGAAGACACCGTTCACCGCGAAACGGGGACAAAGAAAATAAATTTTTTCCTAAATAAATCAGCAGGTTTATGACACTTTTATTAAATTTATCATTACCGCAACTTTTCTCGTCCCCGTTTTAAATCTCACTCACTCTACCTTCAAAAATACTGCTTAGAAGTGAGTTTATGCGTTTCGTGTCTTTTGTATTCGGGTGCTGTCTTATCTTAAGTGCTAAGGCGGCTTCTCTTAATGAATATCAGGTTATTGGATCCCACAATAGCTACAAAAAACCATTACCTGTTTCGCTTTTGGCGTTTTTAGATAAACGTGCCCCAGGTATGTGGACAAAGCTCAACTACAGCCACCCATCGCTTACCGAGCAACTTGATATGGGGTTGCGACAGCTTGAAATCGATGTGGTAAACGACCCCCAAGGCGGGCAATACCACGCTCCTGAAACAGAGTTACTGTTAAACGACACCTGGTTCAATGATCAGCAGCGAGAACACCTGGCACAATCCGGTTTTAAGGTTATGCATATCCCTCATTTGGATATGCAAACTCACTGCGTTCTCTTTAGCACCTGTTTGACGCGTCTTGTGACTTGGTCCAATGCGCACCCTAATCATTTCCCCATCACCATTTTAGTGAACGCGAAAGAAACCCAGCCTGACTTTATCTCTCGACCTTCACCAGCGCCCTTTTCAGCACAAGCCTATAAGCGCCTAGATGACGAAATAGCGCAGTTACTTAAACATAAACTGGTTACGCCCGACGAGATTCGCGGTGAATTTAACTCCCTCAAGCGGGCAGTGCTAACGCAAGGTTGGCCACAACTAGACAGCCTGCGCGGTAAGTTTTTATTTATCTTCGACGCCAACACCCACCAGCGCGCGCAATACGTGAAACACGCCCCCTCACTGAAAGGACGCAGCATGTTTATCTCGGTGCCTGAGGAGTGGGACGAAGCGGCTATTTTTATCCGCAACAACCCCCGCAACCAACTAGACGATATTCGGGCTTTGGTGGCGCAAGGTTTTTTAGTGCGCACCCGTGCAGATGCCAACCTAAGTGCCACCACTGACGACATGGCATTACAAAAGCAAGCGGCATTCGCCAGCGGTGCACAGTTTATTTCTACCGATTTTTACGCAGGCGCTTTGCTGTCAAGGCAAAGGGGTCATGTGGTCTCTTTTGAGTCCCCCCCCTTCGTACGAAGTCATCCTTTTTTAAACAATAACGTCAATTAACACGCAATAAGGAACACACATGCAACACACATTCAAAAAAGCCCTGATCGCCGTTGCGGTCACCTCGTCATTCGCCTCGCTGCCACAGGTGTCTTTAGCACAAGAAGCCGATGACGACATGATTGAGCAAATTGTGGTCAGTGGTTTTAGAAGCTCTTTGATTAAAGCGAAAGATTTGAAAAAAGATGCGTTAGGATCTCAAGACTCCATTCTTGCAGAAGATATCGCTGACTTTCCTAGTCTCAACCTAGCCGAATCTATTCAGCGTATTCCTGGTGTCACCATTACTCGAGAAGCCGGTGAAGGTAGACAAATTTCACTACGAGGCCTAAACGCAGATTTTACCCAGGTACAACTTAACGGAATGGAAGCCTTAGGTACGTCGTCTTCAGCCATGGACAGTCGTGGCACCACTAACCGCTCTCGTTCTTTTGATTTTAATATATTTGCTTCTGAACTCTTTAATCAAATTGATGTTAAAAAGAGTTATTCCGCCGAAATGGATGAAGGCGGTATTGGTGGCACTGTGAAACTTTATACCGCAAAACCCTTCGACTACGATGGCATGAAAGCGGTGGTGAGCGCGCAAGCGGGTGACAACTCACTCACGGAAGACACCAGCCCTCGATTAGCCGCATTGGTATCAAATACGTGGGGCGACTTCGGCGCACTTTTCTCATTAGCTTATAGTAAACGAGACACCGCTGAGCAAGGCTATAACACCTATCGCTGGCGCCCAAGAGATGCGCAAGGCTCTGACATATCAGCCCTTTCAGCTGCCGACCAAGATGCTGTTAACAGTGGGGAATTAAGATTCTCTCGCGGCAGCCGCTATTCCCAATTTAACAGCGAACAAACCCGTGTTGGGGCTACCGTGGCGTTGCAATATCGCCCAAGCGCCAATCTTTCGTTTGGCCTAGACGCCCTTTACGGCACGTTAGATAGTGATCGAGGTGAGTTTCACCTCCAAAGCCGAGGCTCAAGCTCTACAGCTTTAGGGTGTACGGGCGCCGATTACGAGGGTGCGCGTTATTACTGCTCTAGCCTAACCGACATTGAGTTTAACGCTAACAACGAAGTGATTTACTCGGCGTGGGAAAACACCGCGCTGCACTCGGAAAGCCGCGATCAAAGCGCCACTACCGATATCTCTCAGATGGTATTTAACGCCGATTGGACAGTCACAGAGGCGCTTTCTGTCTCTGGCCTGCTCGGTTATATGAAGAGTGAGTACGAAAGTAATAGTGCCAAAGTGTATTTAGAGTCATTTGCTGACATGACAATAGACTACCGCGAAGACCGTTTTTACGGCACTAACAGCTACGTAAACGGCTTTGATCCTACCGATATTGACGAATACCGCTTCCACGAAATTGATTTAGCCGAAGACAAGGTGGATAACAGTTTCGCTATCGCGAAGCTCGATAGCGACTACTTACTTTCTGACACCAGCACCTTAAAGTTTGGGGTGTCTATTAAAGACTTCGAGCATAGTAATAACTCTGAACAGATTGGCAATGCGTTACGAAGCGAATGGCAAAGTGGCGAAATAAGCGACGTCATTAACCCCGATTTAGTTTACGTTAATAATGTGCATGAAAAACAAAGCTGGTTAAGCACAGACGTCACCGGTGTTTTAACTACCTTTAATGTAGACAGAAACCTTTCGTACTCTGACCAACCCGACGAAGTCACAGAACAAACTACAGCCCTGTACATCACCTACGAAAAAGACTTCTTACTTGAAAACTCGGAAGTACGAACCAGTTTTGGTTTGCGCTATTTTGATACCGACATTGAATCTAGCGGCTTAGTGAACGGCACTGAATATGTCACCGTAGAACGCCAGTACGACGACATACTGCCTACCTTCAACCTAGCCTGGTATGCAACAGAAAAGCTGGTGCTGCGAGCTAGCGCGGGTAAAAATGTTACGCGCCCTACATTAGGCACCCTGTCAGTGTCTGGTACTGTGAATACCGACCCGTTATTTGGTTCTAGCGGCTTAAACATTAATGCGGGTAATCCCGGCTTGCAACCGTTTGAAACCCTCAATATGGAAGTCAGTGCAGAGTATTATTTTGACGAAGTGGGATACGCGTCCGTAACCTATTTCCAAAAAGACATTGATAACTTTATTGCCACCACCATCGTACCGGTTGCTTATGGTGATACCGGTTATCCTCTCGACCTTATCGAAGGTATGGTAGATGAAGATGGCAATCCACAAACCGCCAGTACCCTGTATACGTTCTCCCAACCGCAAAATCTTGATGACAGCGACTTTTCTGGCTGGGAGCTCGCATTTCAGCGTGATTTCGATTTCTTACCTGCCCCGTTTAACAATATGGGCGCCATCGTAAACTACACCTACGCTGAAGGTGAATCCCTTCACAATGTGCTGGTTGATGGCGAAAGTACTGAAGTTTATCGCCCGTTTTATGGGCTGTCAGAAAACACGTACAACGCAACCCTATACTATGAAACAAGTCATTGGGGTATGCGTGTATCCTTGGCACACCGTGATGATTACCTTACTCAGGTAGAAACCTCTAGTTCTGATCAAGATGAAGCCGGTTTTCATGGCACAACGTATTGGGACTTTTCAGCCTTTTATGATGTCAGTGAGAAAATCAAACTCTCCTTTGAAGGGATTAACTTAAGTGATGAGCGTGAAGAACAGTACAGTGACTCTGACGACCGTTTATATAACACCACGGTAAGCGGCAGAACCTTCTACCTTGGGGTAACTTACGAGTTCTAAGGGATGAGTGAATCAGTGACCAACTACCCTTAGGTAGTTGGTCATAATCGATAAGACAATGAAAGCGTATAGTTTCTGCCACTTACCGTTGTGTTGTAGGGCCGATGATTTGAATTGGAATATTGAATTTCGCGCTCGTTGGTTAAGTTGGTCGCTTCTATACGCCATTCCCAGTGATCGTCCATTTGATAAGCGAAAACCGCGTCTAGATACAAACTTGGTTCAAAGCCCGTTTCGTCTTCATCAGTTAATGTATTGCTATCTACCCGGGCAATATAACTATCACGATAGGTGGCAGACACCCTTAGACTCAATGCGTATCCTTCTATATAGCCCGTTACATTGGCAAGCCAAGGCGATAGATACGGTAGGGCTTTTCGCTCTAATGCTTCACCCGTGTTTTCGTTGTAGTAGCGCACGTCTCCTTGGGTGTAGCTGGCATTAATCACTAGGCCTAAATGATAAGGTGAAGCTAGCGGCAACACCTCTGCCACCGGCATTTCCCATTGCAAGGTGCCTTCAATACCGTAAATAAATGCCTCTTCTGCATTTTGCGGTGTCACTTTACCCCTAATCGTGTCAGGGTCAATATCAGCAATAATAAACTGCTCATACGCCGATAACGAATCTATATTTAACGCTGCGCGCTGACTCACCACAATATCATCGATTAATTTGGCAAACACATTGGTAGACACTCTATTGACACCCGCAAGGTATCGCTCAACACTTAAATCGATGTTGTAAGCCGTAAAGGGCGATAAATTCTCATTAGGTGAATACAGCATTTGCGTGAGAGGGTTATAAACCACCTGCGACGTTAAGGTATCTAACTGTGGATAACCTACTGACTGACTGACGCTTAACCTATACACACTTTCATGAAGACGCAAATTAGCAGCTACATGAGGCAGCCAAATAAAGTTATTCATCGTGTAGCTACGTTTGATGTCATCTTGAACCACCTGTACGTGAGTTTCATCAAGCTCACTTCGAATGCCGGCTAGGAAAGTCCAACGGTTTGACTGCCACTGATGTTGAACAAACGCCGACGTGCGTATTTCCTTCACGGTGTTGTCTTCTTGGCGGTCAATTTCAAAAGAGGAAGTGAGTGCTTGCGCTGATGTAGAAACATCAAACGCCTCAAATGCAGCGCGCGGGCGCAATGCGAGCCAAGACAATTTAGGGTGCGCTGAAAACCCATAGCTTGCGTTTAACGGTACCTCCACAGCAGTCGTTTTCCATTCTTCCTTCAGCATATCCTGAATGTCTAGGTAGTTAGTTTTACTTTCAAAGTGGACTCTGTCCATTCCCATCTGCCACACACTATGGCTGCTTGGTTGATATTCAAGCGTATACTTCCCATACACAAAATGAGAGCTTGACCCATACTGCTCAGCATCAAGCTCATTCATTTGCCAAAAACCTCCCTGAGTGAGGTCGTCGGCATAGCGAATATCAGCAAAATAGTAATCTTGAGTGTAATCTAATGTGACATCACTTTCGCCGCGCATGTAGGCGCGAATGCTGGTTGGCATGTCATAACTGGCCTGCTGAACACCAAAAACTCCCAGGCCACGCCATGTATTGGATAAGGCGTTTTCGGAATTAACCACCCATTGCTCAAACCGAGTAGCAACCTGCTGATATCGATTTTCGGTACCTACCCTCGCGTTTTCGAATTTGCCAAACACGAGTTCGTTTTGCTCATTTACCTCTAGCGCTGTCACAAGGGTTTTATCTTCAATGATAGGGGTAGAATTAAACCCTCTCGGATAGAGATGATTTTCTTGCCGTGTGCTGGCTAATTTTCCATATATCCAATCGAGGGTAATGTGGCTTTGGGTATCTTTGTATTCCAGAGCTGCCCCCGCCCCCAACCTGCGCATATCACTGCGCCAAACTGAATAGCGGTTTCCTCGGGGGATCCAAAGTGTCTGCGCTTCCCAGGCTGCGGCTATATCATCGTCTAGCAATGAAATATCCGCACCATCAGGGGGGATTTGTCGCCACCTAAAGGTATTCGCGCCCTGCTCTTGAGAGTTTCTAGCGCCGTAGGAAATGGAAAATAGTCCGCCCCAGTTTCCTTTCGTGGCAGACACCACCGCAGAAGAGCGCGATGACACCCCATTGGCGTACTGATTTGCTCCCACCTGTTGAGTGAATGTGGCATGAACACCGGGCGTTGCAAACGGTCGCGCCGTACTCAACGCGGCCACCCCAGCCATTCCACCACTTGGAAGTGTGGGGGAATAGCTTTTTAATACTTGTATTTGATTGAATAAATCAGAGGTAAACAGGTTTAAGTCGAAAGAACGATCTCTATCTCGTTGGGTTCGACTGTCCATGGGTGAGTCATTATTAGCAAGTACGGGCATGCCGTTTAACGTAACAAGGGTAAAGTCTGGATTAAGCCCTCGCAGAATAATTTGTCGGCCCTCGCCAGCTTCACGGGTAATAGACATGCCCGAGATACGCTGCAAAGACTCTGCTAAATTCCTGTCAGGATAAGCAGCAATGTCTTGTGCGGCAATCACATCGGAAATTGCCTTGCTTTCTCGTTTGCCTTTTCGAGATAGGTTTAAGGACCCCCGAATACCCTTCACCCTAACCTCTTCTATCGCCGTTGCTTCAACAGCAGGTTTCGCCTTAATGACAATGCCCTGATCGTTGATAATATAGGTAAGCGGGGTGGCCTTTAAAAGGTAAGCTAAGGCTTCATGCAGCCCGTAATTACCGTTAAGTGAAACCGTATCAGAATGGCTGAGTAACTTGGGGTTGGCGACATAGGCGTAGGCAAAACGTTCGGCAACATGCTGTAAGGCTTTGTCTAAGGTTACCTCCTGAATATGAAGGTACTGCGGCACATTATCGTGATTAACGTTGGCAATGGCTTCGCTATTTGCCAATGAAAGGGCAAATAAACCCGCTCGCCACCCTAAATGCTTAAGTGCCATGTATGCACCTAATCAGTGAGAGTAAGCGTATAGCTAGTTTGGCGTTCTTGTAATTGCAATTCGTCTATGGAAGCCAGTAGCTTAAGTGCACGTTTCGGATTGTTCAGTGGAAAGCGACCTGATACCGCATAGTGTTCATCACCGGTATACGAAATGGGCTTTTTCAGGTATCGATTTAATGTTGCCACAATATCTTTAATCGGCTTACCTTCAGCTTCAAGCCATCCAGTGCGCCACGTGGGCAGTTGTCGGTTATTGACGTGGGTCTCTTGTATGACGCGCCCATTTTCAAGAACCACCCCATCCCCTTTGTACAAAGTTAATCGTTTATCTGCAGCCACGTTAACAGTACCGTCGTAAACCTGAATGTCGGTTTTACTGCCTAAGCGCTCTACGTCAAATGCGGTGCCAACTACTGTAATAACCACATCCCCGGCCTCGACTTCAAATGGACGATGAGGGGCATGGGCAACATCAAAGTAAGCTTGGCCTTGTTGTAACCTTACCGCCCTTTTGTCTGCCGTGTGTGACACTACCAATGCAGTGTCTGCGCCTAAATAAACAATGGAGCCATCGTTGAGTACCGTAGAGCGTAGTTCACCTATTTGCGTGGTGACGTCTTCCTGTTGCCATTGATTTACTGGTACCTGATTAACTAGGCCATCGCCCGGTGATGATGATTCAGATGGCTGCCATACATTTGTGGTAATAAAGATTGCGGCCACCAGCAAGGACGCCGCACTGGCATAAAGCCAACTAGATAGGTGAGGAAAGCGACTTACATTAGCCTTGCATTGTAATGACGTGGGCGTTTGCGCTAAACGGCTGGCCGCTCGGTGCTCTGCGAGAAGCGCTTGCCCTTTGGCAACAATTTCAGGTTGCCCCATGATGCGAGATACCCGCTCAAACGCCCTTTTGTTTTGCTCAATTTCCAGCCATTCAGTGAACGCGCGGTGTTCCGCTTCACAAAGAGAGTCAAAGCGGTCAACCCAATCAGCGGCCTCTTCTAAAACAGATGCATTGGGGGAGGATTGATTAGTATAAGCGTTCATTAATGGCGTACGTCTCTTCGGCTACTTGGGTGTTAGTGGTCTTTCGACCAGCCCGCTTCTTCAAGCTTTACGGTGAGTTCTACCATAGCACGAGTAAGGTGTTTTTTTACCGCCTCTAGGCTTATATCAAGCTTCTCTGCAATTTCGTCCCGCGATAACCCGTCTATTCTCCGTAGTAAAAATACCTGTCTACGCAGCGGCGCCATCGCAGACAAAATGCGCTCTACTTCGTCTAATTTTTGCTGATTCAAATAAGCAACGTCAGGAGACTCATCCGCAGATTGCAGCTCAAGCGTTTGAATATCGTCGGCCTGAGGGATTGATTTACGCTGAAAATCATACAGCACCGACTTCGACACCGTAATCATGTAAGCAAGCGGTGAGTCCAGTTCAGATAAACATTTACTTTTACGGGTGCGTAACACCGTTTCTTGAAAAATGTCGTCAACCTGAGCACTGTCAAAGGTTAAGCTTCGAATAAATGCCCGCAAGGATGTCCAAAGCACATTGGCCTCTGAACGTGATAGGCCGTGCCAATTTAAATCATCTGAAGGCTTCATTTTTATTATTGAATGCATTGGCGTAGAGTCTTTTTAGTGTACCTTTGCTATATGACAAATTCATTTCACTCAGAGGTTCCCCCCATCATCGGAATAAACATAGAGAGGGGCAACCGGTTTCATCTTTATTGACGCAAAAAGGCGTCAATGGGGGACAATAAACACTATGAAGGTTTTTTGACGCTTAAATGACATACCGAACACCTTAGCTCACTTGTTCACATCAGTAGTAATCTTTCATACGCTAAACCTAGTATCTACATTAGATATTAGGAACAACCTTATTACCATGAAGCAAAAGCATATCAGTAAGGCGCAATCGGCCATGGAAATGTCGTTGCGCAGTTGGTGGTCAATCAGCAAACGTATTGTGACAAATGTGCAAAAGCACAATATCCCTCTTATATCAGCAGGCGTCGCATTTTATTGTTTGCTCGCTATCTTCCCATTATTGGGGGCAACCATTGCCCTATACGGACTAGTGGTGTCGGCTGATGAGTTACAAAAGCACATGGCACTGATAGTGGATGTGGTGCCTAGAGACAGTAGATACATCATTGAAGAACAGTTAACCAACCTGACGGAAAAAACAAATTCAGCGCTAGGCTGGAGCTTCTTACTCACATTATTATTGTCGTTGTGGAGCAGCAGCAAAGGCGCGAATGCCCTTATTAAAGCCTGCAATATCACCTATAACGAAACCAATGCGCGGGGCTTTTTTAAAGGGCTACTTGCCCGATTAACGGGAACCTTATGCGTCATAGCCACCGTTATTATTGCCCTTGCAACCATTACCATATTACCTGAATTAATCAGTTGGTTATCAAACAACACAGTAAGTACTAAACAAGCCGCATGGGTATCGTGGCCTACCATGTTGATATTTTTTAACTTAGGGTTATCGGCGTTGTATCGGTATGCCCCTCACCGTCGCTCAGCACAATGGCGATGGGTCACCCCAGGCTCTCTATTTGCCACAATATTATGGGTAATAGCCTCCTATGGGTTTTCAATTTACCTGAATGAATTTGCTTCCTACAATAAAACCTACGGCTCTGTTGGCGGTATCATCGTGCTGCTAATGTGGCTCTATTTAAGTGCCTATATCATACTGATTGGCGCTGAAGTCAATTCATCCATTGAATTACAAACTACCGCCGACAGTACAGTGGGGGAAGATAAGCCTATGGGGCATAGAAATGCCGTCGTTGCCGACAACACCCCAGCTGATTTACGCGATACTTAGCCACCTAAATCAGTTTTGCGCTTAGTGCTTTTAGTACGGCGCGGGTTCGGTCTCGGGTGTTTAGTTTTGATAAAATATTCGAAACATGGTTTTTCACTGTGCCCTCTGCTAAAAACACCGTTTCTGCAATTTCTTTGTTCGAATAGCCTCCTGCAATTAGCTTTAAAATGTCTAATTCGCGCCCACTTAATGGCTCGATATCGGGGTCGGCGAAGGTGCTTAGCTGGTCGTGACTCAGCTGATTTAAAAGAACGGGCTCGGCCAGCATGCCGCCGTTAAACACGATATTAATAGCACTCTCAAGCTTGTCGGCATCCACATCTTTTAGTAAGAAACCATTCGCCCCAGCGTGCATAGCTTGGGTAAAAAGGGCTGGATCATCAAACGTAGTTAAAATAATCACTTTTGTGTCGTTGCCTGCGTCTCGCAATTCACTGAGCGCTTCAATGCCACTTTTTAACGGCATTCGAATATCCATCAACACTACATCGATGGGCTGCGCCGCTATTTTTTGCAGTGCATCTTCACCGTTATCAGCTTGCCAACACACGTTTATATCCGCACATAACGTTAATAAGCTTGCTATACCTTGGCGCACCAAAATTTGATCATCGGCAATGGCGACATTAATCATAGTGTTGCTCCTTGTAGGGCAAGCTTACACTGACTTTCCATTGGTTCTCGTCCTTTTCAATTGTCACCTTCCCGCCCAATTCGGTGGCGCGCTCCTGCATATTTTGCAACCCCGAACCTTGCCGAGGTTGAGTGCGCGCCTTATAAGGGTTAGTCACGTCAAGTAATATGGTATCGGGGAGCTTGGTGAGTGAAATAGCCAGGCGCTTCTCACTGCCGTAGCGCAATGCATTGCTCACCGCTTCTTGGCAAATTCGCAACAAGACCTCTGCATGGTGCACAGATAATAAAGGCGCAGCTAGCCGCTGATTAAAGGTAGCATTGACATGGGGTAAATGGGCAAACAAACTATCGATGGCGGCATTTAAATCTAATTGTGCCGATTGTTTGTTTTGCCTGACCACGGCACGAATATCATTAAGCAAATCTTTTGCAATCTGTTTTGTTTCATCTATCCCCCTTTGCTGAGGCTCAGGCACGGTTTTGCTTAAATATTCTAAATTAAGCAGCAGGCCGGTGAGTTGATGGCCACAAATATCATGTAAATCTCGACTTAATTTAAGGCGCTCGGCCTGCCGTGAGGTTTGCTCTAACAACGATCGCGTGGATACCAGTTCCGCATTCGCTTGCTCTAACGCCACCCTCGCATTGCTTTCACGTACTGCAATATGCGCCACCGACAGTGCAAAACACTGGAATGCCAAATTCAAGGTTATTGCAATTAGGGATGCGTTAACCCCCCGCTCCCACATTAAAAGAAAAGTCGCGAGGCACAGCCCATCAATCAGCACCAATACAGCGATAGATTGCCTCTGTGACAGAAAAAAAGGCAATTGACCTGCAAATACAACCAATAGAATTAATGCATCAGAGGTTCGAGAGGTCATGAAGACAAAAACAAACCCGATGAGTTGAAGCAAAATAAACCCGCTGGCCAACCATGTTCGTTGCTTAGCTTTAGTTAAAAAATTAATCGCCAAAAAGCCAGCGAGAAAAAAACCGAACCCCGCGAAATAAACCTCATTTGCCAATAAAAATGAAGCTCTTACTTGCGTAATCATGAGTACTGCAAACCAAGCGAGAACGCCAGCGATGAGTAACGTTATTTGCTTATCTTCCTTAGGCATAGTTTTTTTCTTTATTGAACGTAACGGCAGAATACAAGGCCCACTTTGCCTACTCAGGTGCCAAAAGTCATGTTTTTTATCGCCATGACTTTTGGCACATGTCACGTTTATGTCTGCTGTTTAAAGTTGCTATTAACTTAACAGGAGAAAAAACATGAAAACTCACCTTACCGCACTCACCCTATTCACTATGATGACGCCTTTTTCAGAAGCAGCCGATGTGACAGTAAATTTTGCTGGAGTAAATACCCTCTCTGGTCAGCTTTACCTGGCGGTGTATGCATCGGAAGAAGACATGAAATCTCGCAAGGCCATTCAAAGTCAAATTATTACGGTCCACAACGCTGATCAAAAAGCGGTATTGGCTGATTTACCTAGCGGCCACTATGGTGTGATGGTGTTTCAAGATTTAGATGGCAACCGCGATTTAAACACGAACTTAATTGGCATTCCAACGGAACCCTACGGGTTTAGTACCAACCCCAGAGTGATGGGGCCTCCGTCCTTTTCCGACATTCAATTTGATGTCGCCACCACCCCCGTACACCTCACAATATATATGGAGTAACCAAGATGAACCGTCGAGACTTTGTTAAAGCACTTGGTGTTGCAGGTTGCAGTACCCTAGCCCCCTCTTTCAGCCTCCATGCGTTTGCTGAGCAGCGGCCTTCATTCAATGAAGCGTTCAACCAACAACTACAGCAACACCCTATATTGCGAGGCTGGGAAGGACTTACCCAAGATATTGCCCCTCGCCATTTCTCGTGGGAAGGTAAACTCCCCGAGGAACTTAGAGGAAAAAGCCTTTATAGGAATGGGCCTGCCCGCGTGGTGTTAGGTGGCGAACGCTACACACATTGGTTTGATGGCGACGGGTTCGTTCACCGCTATGCCTTCGACGCTAAAGGTGTTACCCATTCGGGAAAATTCGTTCGCACGAAAAAGTTTGTTGAAGAAACAAAAGCCAACCGCTTCTTATATAATGGGGCTGGATCTATCGTCCCGAATTCAAAATTGTCTAAAAACGCCGAAGCGGTAAACACAGCAAACATTGCACTGTTGCCGGTGAACAATGAACTATGGGCATTATGGGAGGCGGCGATGCCCTATAAGCTGAACCCGAATAGCCTAGTCACCGAGGGACAAGTATCGCTTGAATCGGCATTAGATGGCATGCCCTTTTCAGCTCACCCTCATGCCGATAGCACAGGTAACCTTTGGAATTTTGGCGACCTCTCGTTTTTTGGCCATGCAAAACTGATGATTTATCAGCTTACGCCCCAGGGAAAATTGTCGCGATACGCCATGGTAGATGCGCCCAAAAGTTATGTTCACGACTTCGCGGTCACCGACAATTATTTAGTGTTCTACTTCCCGCCCATCCAAAAAGGCAGAGGAGAGACATTAATTAGCAGCATGAATTGGCAGGGCCACCAGCCAGGCGAACTATTAGTGGTAGACAAAAACACCCTTACCCCGGTATTGCGAGTGCCTTTTGACGCTGGGTTCGTCTTCCATTTTGGCAATGCTTGGCAAGAAGGCAACACGCTTACCGTGAATGCCTGTTGGTATCACAACGCCGATATTATGCTTAATGACGTAAAAATGGTTAGTGACGGGGCAATAGGTAAACACGATAGAAGCACAGCGGCACAAATACGCATCAATTTAAGTAAAAAGACCGCGTACTTGGATAATAGCACTACGCCTATGGAATTTGTGCAATTCGATAACCGCTTTACCGGCAAGGCGACACAACTGCAATTTGGCGTTCACGCGTCTAAACATGTTACCCATGGCGAGTATAACAGTATCGCAAGTGTGAACACCCAAACAGGGCATATTGACAGTTATAGCTTTGGCAATAATGTTATTACCGAAGAACCCCTTTTTGTGCCTGTGAGCAGTAAGCCAGGTGAAGGCTACTTAGTCAATACAGGGTTAGATTTCGTGTCAGGCAATACTTACTGCTACGTATTCAATGCACAACATATTGCGGACGGCCCTGTTGCCCAAGTTAAGTTAGATAGCTACATGCCATTAGGTTTTCATGGTGCCATCATATGACAATGTAAAGACATTTTAATGTAGATGATTTTATTTGAATTTGATGTACAATCCCACAAACACAAATACAAATAGTTTTCATTTACAAAAATATTACGTTAGCAGGAGCTTCATGAAATATTCAACACTTGCCATAGCGGTAATCGGTGGTTTAGGCGCTTCGTTCTCAGCGGTAGCTGAAAAACAAACCGACGGAGAAAACGTCGAAAAAATTGAGGTTACAGGGCGCGCGCAGCAGTTCTACTTAGACAGTAATACTCGAGTAGGGACGAAAACTGATGCGGATATTATGGAAATTCCCCTGTCTGTTCAGGTGCTAACCCATCAGCTCATTGCAGACCAAGCCGCTCGTGATATCACAGATTTGTACCGCTCTATTGCAGGTGTTAGTGAGTTTAGTTACTCAGGGGTTACCTTTCGAGGTTTCAGAGACGACGCCAATGTGTTTTACGATGGCGTACGCGGCGACCCTTTCTCAGGATTTTCGGTCCCCCAATTATTTAATGTAGAGCGTGTTGAAGTACTGAAAGGCCCTGCGGCTGCCCTTTACGGTGGTGGCGAACCCGGCGGAATGATTAACTATGTGAGTCGTCAGCCGTCTTTCAATGAAGAAAAGAACATCACGGTTACGGGCGGAAACTTTTCGCTATTAGGTGCGTCTACTGAATTAACGGGTGCAGTAACAGACACCATGGCGTATCGTTTCGGCGCATTTTACGAAGCACAAGACAGTTTCCGCAACAATGCTGACTCAGAAAACATTGAATTTGCAGGTGGCGCATTATTTGCCCTTGGTGACAATACACAGCTGACCACCACCTATGATTATATTGTTCAAAACTTGGGTGGCAACCGCTTACGTGGGGTACCCGTGGATGACGATGGTAACTTCTTAGTTGACCCTAGCTACAACGCGAATGAAAAAGGCGATTACCAAGACTTAGAAGCCCTGGTTTTACAAGCCAATTTACAACACAACTTTAATGATAATTTTACCTTCAACGGCACATTGAGATATTTAGATAACGAACGCGATCAAGCATATCATGAGTCCCGTAGTTGGGTTGATGTGAACGGTGATGGGGTGGCCGACATTAATGATGAAACCATTCAGCGAGAATACCGCGCAAATGAAGAACTCAGTTTAACCCTCGATTTTGTGTACGACACCACCCTACTTGGCCTTGACCACCAGCTATTGTTTGGTGGAGATTGGCACAATGTAGAAACGCAATACGATTACTTGCGCGCCCGCTACGAAGCTGACGGTGTAGGTAATTTAAATATCTTTGATTTAAATTATGGTGAAACCGATCCTAGCACTTACAATCTTACCGATTTAGATCGTGACGGTTTAAAACGTGACAGAGCCAGTATTTACGTTCAAGATAAAATTGCATTTTCGCCTGAGTGGGCCCTAATGGTAGGGGCGCGATTCGATTACTTTGATGAACAAAGTATGGATACGGACACGGAATATAATGACAAGGATATTACGCCTCGAGCGGGATTAATTTATACCCCAACGCAAGAAACCACGGTTTACCTCAATTATTCTGAGAGCTTTAACCCTGTAGACTCCTCTGATTACGAAGACGCTGGGGTAACCCCGCTTGACCCAGAAACAGGCAACCAGGTGGAATTAGGCCTGAAACAGTCATGGTTAAATGGCAGCATTATGACCACTGTCGCCGTTTATCAAATTGAAAAAGAAAACCTCGTTATCAGTAACCCTGACTATATTGAAGGGGAAAATGACGATGTTGAGCCTGCATTAATTAATTTCGGTTTAGTCGAAAGCAGCGGGGCTGAATTCACTCTTGTGGGTGACGTGTCCGACAATATTAGTATTACTGCCAACTATGCTTACAACGACACCCTTGTAAAAGAAGGCAGCACCAGCAATACCTACGATGGAACCCGCTTCGCCAATGCGCCCCGTCATCAGGCTGGATTTTGGGCGCGGTATAACCTTGAATCTATCGACTCTTCTTTTGCCATGGGCGTAGACTATGTGAGTGAGCAAATAAGCTTAGATGGGCAGCGAGTGAAACCCTATACCATTTTTGATGCTAGCTGGACCACGCAATGGAATGCCATGTTGTTAAGCATTAACGTGAAAAATCTGTTCGATAAAGAATACGCAGTGAGCGGTTTTAGTGAGCGCAATGGTCACTTCCCTGGAGAGCCACGAGAAGTTGTTGTGCAGGTAAGTTACGATTTCTAATTCCCCATGAGCAAACAACACTGGTACAAATGGCACAGCTGGGCGGGGTTTCCGCTGGCTGTGCTTTGTTGCTTCGTCATGCTATCTGGCACCCTCGCGGTGATGTCTCACGAACTCGATTGGTTGACTAACCCCGCCATTCGCACCCAGCCTCATCAAGCCGAACCGTTTAATTGGTCAGAATACTATCGCGAAGTACAAAGCGTCTCCCACAGCGATAAAATTTATCAGTTATCGGCACCTTTACATGAGGGATTCGCCGCCGAGGCCATCCTCTATGACGCAAAAAATCAGCGTTACCGCGTATACGTTGACCCCAATGGCTACCAATATACCGGCAATGGGGCGTGGTTTAATTGGCAAACAACGTTAAGGCGAATACACCGCCATTTGATGATGCCATTAAACCTCGGCTTAACCATTGTCTCGGCATTAGCGTTTCCCTTACTGTTTAGCCTAGTCTCAGGCTTAATACTGCATCCACAATGGTGGCGAGGGCTTTGGCGCGCTCCCCGGCGCGCCAATAAACGGGTATTTTGGGGTGACATTCATCGCTTAACCGGCCTATGGACAAGTGGCTTATTGCTCATTATTAGTGTTACTGGAGTTTGGTATTTTGTGGAAAAATATGGCTTGGGTGCAAATTACCCGATAAATGGAAAGCCAAAAAGCGAGCTAGCCATGAAGACCCACGTTAGTGTTCAACCACAGGTGCTCGACACCGCGCTGGACACTGTTGCTCGTTTACGCCCCGCATTCCAAATAAAGTCGATTTACTTACCCATTAAAGCGGGGCAACCCATTAGGGTAGACGGCCAAGAAAACCAAATTCTAGTGCGAGATCGTGCAAACAACCTCATATTCGACCCCCTATCAGGGGCGCTACTTTCTCAACGTCATGCCGAGGATCTTTCAGCCCACGTGAGAATATCTGAAGCTGCCGACCCTCTTCACTTTGGTACTTGGGGAGGTTACTGGAGTAAAACCCTCTACTTCATGTTTGGCTTACTCATGAGCAGTTTATCTATTACCGGCACTATTATTTATGCACACCGCACGTTTAAATGGCGAAAAGGGCAAACGCCACCACTGAGAAACGTCCTCTATCGTGGGGCAATGAACACGAAAGCTGGGGCGTTGATATCGTTGACGTTAATAACAATATGTTTAGTGCTTACCACCTTCTCCCTTTCTAGCCGCTAGCTTAAAAGCCATAATTGTGCATGCTAATTTCCCGTGAAAATGCTTCTGCTACGTAACCTTTCTGCGTAGCAGTAAACACCTCTTGATAGGGCCTTCGATCAACGCGATAGTCGCCTTTCGCGCGCACCGTCAGCCCGTCATTAAAGGGGAGAGAAAGGGTTTTACAGACCTGTGCGAGTTGGTGATCTAGGTTCTCGTAGTTTAAAACTCTATCTACCATGATGTTACCCTTCTGATCGCAGTACTTAGGGTAATTCAAACACAAATTACCCCGTTTAAAATACTGATCTAACGTCATTTCAGGATAGCGACGACTTTTAACCATATAATAATGAGACAGGGTTTTATCCCACGGGTTTCTGTCGACACAAAACTTATAGTAACTATTCCAAATGTGCTTAGGCACACGATGACTTATCGTTAATGCAGATGCATGATTACGAAACTTTTTTCTTTTTACCCAATGCCACATAATGGCCGATTTACCGCACAATGACGATCTCGCCAGTTCAGGAAAGAGATTCCAATAACCTTTGTATCAGCGAGGCGAATGAGGTGAAACCGCAGGGTAAATAGGTGTCAGCACATCGTTTTCGTCGCAAAACTGCGATAAGAATACCTCTATGCTTGTGCCCGCCGTTTTTTTTGTTTTGATAAAGATAAATTTGTGCTTATGAGAAATAATCACTGTTTTCAGGTACTCTGTCATCAATAACCTTACGTACCCTAGTGACTGTTATTTAATGCGTAAGTTGATGGCTTTAGCGGTAATTTACAGTTGCTGTAGATATCCTGACGCTATTTAACGTTCACTGCCATTTTGCCCTTATCCACCCTATATTGGCTTGGTATGATTGCACTGTCATGCAGAAGAATAGTCGTTAGAAAGATTGGGGTTATTTTTTTTACTGTCTACTTTTTACATATGGAGTTAACTGTGTCGTACACGCGTTTGGAAGAATTAGTCGCACACCTTTCTGAAGCACCCAATACTATAGCGTTTGGTGATGTGATTTCTCTTATTGATAATACGTTTTTCTTTACCCCCACAGCATTTGAAAACGGTGTCATAAAGAACCAGGAAAACCACAATAATGGTTCATGTAAGCTATTGGCATTAGGCCAATATCTTGACCTTTCAAATGAGCAAACTCTGGCGTTGTTTGGTAGCTTTTACCGAGACGATGTGCTCAACCACCCAGAAGGGGACGACCACGGAAACATTAGAAATTTCATGCAAACAGGGCATGCTGGTGTCACGTTCGAACAGTTCCCATTAGTATTAAAGGGTTAACCACCCACTTCATCATTTAATTATTTCGCCTTTCCATTTTTCCTTCGTTAAGTGCGTGTCCGCTCCAGCGAACACGCCTCAAACCGCCGTGTTTAATATTTAAACAAAAAGCTTGCACAAATGGATTACACATGTAATCTTAAATAAAGACTACACTTGTAATTCATTAAGATGCAGATTAAACACAATGACTCATTCAGTAGATAAACCCGATATTTCTAATGCCGAATTTGACGTGCTCGACGCCCTTTGGGAAGACAGCCCAGCCACATCGGCAGACGTGATTGCTAGGTTAAACAAACACAAAGATTGGCACGAAAAAACCGTAAAAACCTTACTGGGGCGGCTAGTAAAAAAAGGGGTGTTACGATTCGAAAAGCAGCAACGTCAGTACTTGTATTACCCTCTTATTGCGCGGGATGAGTATACAAAAAAAGAAGCAAACAGCTTCATTGGTCGCTTGTTCAAAGGGAAAGTAGCACCTTTAGTGGCAGGCTTTGCTAACCAAAATGCGTTATCTCAGCAAGATGTTGATGAACTTAAAGCACTTATCGAACAGTGGGAACAGAACAATGATTGATTGGATAATAGCGCAGCAAGGCGTACTGTCTATTGCCCTTGCCCTTCTCATCGCAAACGAGCGACTCGCCGCGGTGAAGCTTAACCCAGTGTTCACCTATAGATTATGGGCGCTAGTGCCGCTTGTACTGATATTGAACAACTTACCTTCGGATGTGGTGGCTGTAGCCAGCAACACGATTAGCCGTTATGTGGTGGGGATGAACGCAGAAGTCACCGTCCCACCTTCTACTGTGTATTTTTCTGTATGGGTATTGGGCGTTTGCAGCATCGTTTTGTACGTTGGCTTGCATCATTTCACTTTATGGCAATCCATAGATAAACAAGAGAAAGCATTCCCAAACACGCATTTTTCCCGTAAAGCGAATACCCCCATGCTATTTGGCTTTATAGCCCCCAAAATACTTTTGCCTTATTCATTCCACTCTACATTCACAGACTCACAGCAAGCCCTCGTTTTAGAACATGAAAATATGCATCTACGGCACCTAGATCACGTGTGGAATGCATTGGCATTGGTATTGGCCACCGTATTTTGGTTTAACCCCCTTGTGTGGATAGCGCTTAAGTCGTTTCGTTTAAACCAGGAATTGGCCTGCGACTTCAACGTGCTAAAACTAAAATCAGACAACGATAAACTCAATTATGCGAAAGCATTGGTTCAATGTGCTGAGCATAGTGCTACACCCTTAACGCTGTATCCTACTTTTGGAGAAAAAACGACAATGATTAAACGTATAAATGCAATTAAAACCCCTAGCAAGGGAAATAAAATGCTGGCCATGGCGATAACGTCCGTGGCAATACTAATGGCGGCGAATACGGCATTGGCCAACATGCCATCACAACCGGTAGAGTCAAACAAAGCGCAAATAAATAGTGCTGCTCCTATCAAACGTGTAGAACCTATTTACCCTAAAAAAGCCATTAAGGAGAACCTAGAAGGGTTTGTCGTGTTCAAATTCGACATTTCAGAGAAAGGAGCGGCCGACAAAATCGTGGTGGTAAAGTCCTCACCTAAAGGCGTGTTCGATAAAAATGCGTTAAAAGCGTTTAAGCAGTGGGAGTTCAAACCAGCCACAAAAGGGGGTAAGCCAATAAGACAAAAAGGGTTACTCGTTCAGCTTGATTTTAAGCTAGCCCCTGAGCCTATTACTACAAAAAACACCCTGCCTCCCATGTAGCGTCGAATACATCACAGGCATCAGAATACTAAAAGGAGCTTACGCTCCTTTTAGTGTTTTGTCATTGAGAGGCAGCACACCACTGTAACTTCTACATTTCCGCTTTTAGCACCTTCGCGACAGATAGCACTAATTCAGCAGAAGGGCGTACCTTGTAATCTGGATTAACATAGCTAAACAGCACTTGCCCTTTTGTATTGAGCATAAAAATAGCTGGGGCAGGCAAAACTTCACGGCCTGCTTCATCTTTTGCTAGTTTAATGCCGTAGGTTTGATATTTTTCAGACGTTGATTCATCCACATAAAACCCCACACCGAATTCACGAATGGTGGCTAGCTTTTCATCGGAAAGAAGCGTAACCAAAAACTCAGTTTCAAGCTTTTGTTCTTGAAGCCGTTCTGGTGTTTCGGGCGAAATAGCGAGAATTTGAAAGCCCAGGTTAACGAGTTCTTTTTCAATATCTTTTAACTGCGCCAGTTGGCGGCTGCAATAGGGACACCATCCCCCGCGATAAAAAAGCACAATAGTCGGCTTTTGTAAGGTTAAGGCTTGTAAGCTAACCGGCGTACCATCGGCCATTTTTAACGTCGTTTTAGGCGCAAACTGACCGTTTAGCAATGGAGTAACTGCGTTCGCAGATTCTGCAAACCCACCTCTTTCAAAAGCTAACGCCTGATTTGCACCCAATATAGCACTAAGCACCACCACAGCTACAACAATAAAATTTCTCACATATGTCTCCCTATTTATTTTTTCGCGCGTATTGCGCTACCTACTACTAGACCGACAAGTAAAAAGAAAACTTTCAAGTCGCCAAGCTATGCTCGATAGAGCTAAAACTAAAGTTCATTGGTGAAAATACGCTAACGCACCTACGCTATAAAGAAGTGCTAAAGCAGACATGCTTTAGGTTGTCACCGTTTCAATGTAAGTGAGCTTCACATGCGAATAAAATCAATCATGGTTTTTATGCTAGCAGTGACGTTTGCCCACCACGCTGCTGCAAAAGGAAATGCTCACCACCACTGGCAAACCTCACCACACCATCTATCAGCTTTAATTGGCACCACCTATACAAAAGAGTGCGGCAACGCCTTCACCCTTGGCCTTGATTACGAATACCGTTTAAACAACTTTTTAGGCGTAGGCGTAGTGGCCGAATATGCAGCTGATGACCTCGACGCCTACACTTATTTGCTCGTTGCAGACCTTCACGTAACCCACAACTTTATCATTCAAGTAGGCCCCGGCGTCGAATTTCACGGCAGCCACAAAATGGAAGTAGGAAGGCTAGGTATGCTGTATGAATTCGAGTGGGCTGGCTTTACGGTATCACCCCAACTGCATTACGATTACCACAGAAATCACAAAAGTGCAGTGGTGGCGGGCTTGGCGATAGGTATTTCATTTTAACGCCAAAGAGAACAAATCAGAGGTAAATACCCTAAACCAAAAAAATTGGCGGAAAGCATCAGCCGAATGCCGCTTACCTGTTGTCTAAATTTTCTTTAAAGGTAAGCACCAATGTTTTGAATATTTCTTGATCCTCTACACTTACATTTTTTAGCATATCGGAAAACACGCGCTCTTCTATTTGAATAAACACGGCAAGGGCGCGCTCGCCACTTGTGGTAAGCGAAATAATTTGACTACGCTTATCAGTGTCACATTGCACTTTTCGTACTAAGTCGTTTTCCGACAACTCTTTAATTAAGCGATTTATTTGAGCTTTGTCTCTGCCTAAATATGCCGCTAATTTTTGCCCTGTACACCCTTCTAATTGATCAATAATTTTTAGCGTTTTCAGCTGCATAGGCGGCAACATTAACGATGTATTTTTGATTTCTAATAAAATCGCATTGCGTATTGTGTTAAGCAGGTTAAATAAGGCGTCGTTAAATTTCATTGGGGAAACCGTGGCATTAGTTGACATTGTCAACCTAAATCATTAACGTTGACAATGTCAACTAATAGAAAAGATCTAATCATCGTGAATCATATCAAAAAAATTGTCGTTTTACTGCCGGTAGCCATGTTAATGATTGGGCTATTCACAGCCATAATGACATCCGTTAGTATTCTACCAGAACACGCTTTCTTTCCAACGTGGCTAAAAGCATTCACCTTTGCATTTTTGGTGATGCTTCCCTCGGGTGGGATTTTGTTTTATTTCGTAAATAAAGCAGTGCAACGGGTGTTTCCATCATTTTCAGTTTTACAACGCAATCTAATACACGGTCTATCTATGGCTGTTATCATGGAAACCATTTTAGCATTAGTGACAACCTTTAATAATCGCGGCTTTCCATCGTTCGAGTTATTCTTAAAAGAAGCATCGTTAAGCTTACTAGCTGCATTACCGGTAGGCATCGCCATGGCGTGTTTAATGAGCTTGGTGATAAAGCCTAGACTAGAGGCTCACTTCTCTTCAGGTACTGCCGCATGAATACTAGTGCACCAACACGTAAACAATCTTGGAAAGATAACGTACAAAAAACACGATTTGTGATGGATATCCTATTGTTGGTGTCCTTTTTAATTGTGCTAGCTCCCCAATCCACAGGAATAGTATTGCACGAATGGCTGAGCCTGGTATTTTTTGTACCTTTCGTTATTCATATCCTATTGCATTGGCAGTGGTTTACTCACAGTTTTAAACAGTTTAAACGCGCTAAAACAATACGTGAGCGATATAATTTCATTCTTAACTACAGCCTTTATTTATTAATGATATTTGTACTGGTTAGCGGGTTCTTAGTGTCTGTTGCATTATTTCCTACGTTAGGTATTCCATTAGAAATTCAGGATTTCTGGTCGAAGATGCATCACGATTCAGCCACCCTAATCATGCCTATTTTAGGTTTACACCTGGCACTCCATTTTCGTTGGATTAAAACGTTAATCGTGCAAATGAAGAAGAAGGCGGTGTAATGAAATTCGTAAAGAAAAATTGGCAATCCCGATCGGCTATTATTGTTGGTATTTCTTTAGTCGTTGGCCTACTCATGATAACGCTAGAGCAAACTCCATATGCTAGTGATATCAACGCAGCGGGTTATCAACATGGTGGTGAAGGCAAACCCGATATTCCAGCCGTGGTACTCTTTATTTTACCTTTTGTAAAAGCCCTCGTGTTAATAGGCGTGCCGCTACTTATTGCTCGCCTCTTGGCTAATATCCTGCGCCTTGTTTCACGCAAAGGCTCATGGAAAAACTAGTGGATATCAGCAAACTCGATCTTAACCTTCTCATTGTTTTAAAAACGCTGATCCATGAAAAACATATTAGCAATACAGGGTTAACGCTAAATATGAGTCAACCCTCGGTGAGCCGAGCGCTTGGAAAGCTGCGTGTACTATTTGACGACCCTTTACTAGTAAGAATAGCGGGACAGTACGAACTGACAGAGAAAGCAAAGTCTCTAGAGGTAGAGCTAACCCATGTACTAGCGATGGTGGAGGGCATGCTTAACAAGCAGACCTTTACCCCACTAACCAGTCGAGCAACACTCAAACTGTTTGGCTTACCACCCCAAATGAGTGTATTTATCGAGCCACTAATCGGTGAAATAAGACGCCAAGCCCCACATCTTACACTTGACATAGATTCTACACCTAAACCTCAGTTCAATGGGTTAATCAATGGTGATGTTCACTTCGTTGTTAGTGGTCACTCCCCCCAGAATGCGGACGATAAAATTCACAGGCTCCCTCTTTTTCAGCGGAACTTTGTGCTACTTATGGCACAAACGCACAAGCTCGCCACCAAAGAGGTTACCATTGAAAAGCTAAAGGATTGTCACTTTGGCCAAATATCGACGCAAGGAGAAAGCGTACTTCCCATAGCGGGTCGCTTGGAAAACTTGGGCATTAGCAATATCTCTACCCCAATAAAGTTGAAACACTTCTATAATATTGGTGGATTAGTAGAGAAAGCCGACATTATTTTTTATCTACCAGAACATCTCGCAGAAGATATCGCAAAAACCCACAACGTAGCCATTCGCAAAGTGCCCGCCTCACTGGAGTCAGATTACTCTCAGGTTTATCTTTATTGGCACCAACGCTTCCATGAAGACCCCTTGTGTTTATGGTTCAGAAAACTCGTTAAAAGTCGCTTTCAATATTGTAATACCCAGTATGCGTATGGTGCATAAACTATCTGTTGCCGCTTTCCCTGTAAAAACATTTAATGCAAACCATTCTTAATAGCATTTAAATATTTAACAGGGGAAGTGTTTTGTCGCGTTTCGAGTTAAGCAAACTAAGTTTTATCATTGGCGCTTTATTAACGGGGCTCTCTACTTCGGCAATCGCTGACAGTAATACGGCAGCACCTGCAGATGACGAAAATGAAACCGAAATCATTGAGGTGTGGAGTACCAATATTATCAACTCTGCACTAATAGAAGATGATATTGAAAAGAAACAAGCGGCACACTTAAGTGACCTATTACGAGACCAAGCCGGTATTGACATTGGCGGCTCTCATTCTATCGTGCAGGGCATTAACATTCGAGGCGTGGACGATTTAGACCTCAATATCACTATCGATGGTATTTCGCAGAACAACAACATGTTTCACCATGCCGGCAACCTGCTGGTTAATGCCGATATTCTAAAAGCCGTAGATATTAACGTTGGCACCAACTCAGTATTAACCGGCGGACTATCGGGCGGCGTTGCCTTTGAAACGAAAGATGCTAAAGATCTGCTGTTGCCTGGTCAACAATTCGGTGCACGCCTTCACACCGATATCGCTTCAAATGATTATTGGGGCGGCTCTGCTACTGTCTACACACGCGTTGCTGATAATGTAGATGCCATGGTGTACTACACCTATACCGATAAAGATAATTTCGAATCCGGCACGGGAAGAGAAGTTACCGGCAACGAAGGGCGCAATTATAATGGAGTGGTAAAGCTAGGATGGGACGTAAACGACCACAACCGCGTGGTTTTTTCTTACGATAAATATAACGACCGCGGCGATTATTATGTAAAAACAAACTTCGGTGCTGGTTTTGCCGAAGACACCGACGCTGATACCCAAGATATTGATTACACCCGAACGAGTATGTCAATCGCCCATGAGCTAGATTATGGCGATGCGATTACCATGAGAAGTACACTTTACAAGAATGAGTTAAGTTATGTGACCATGGGGGTGGAAGGTAATTCAGAACATACTGGCTACAATGTGCTAGCTACCTCAAAGTATACGTTCGGCGATACCTTGCACACACTACGATACGGTGGCGAAGGCTATGAACAAGTGTCTACTCGCATTGATAGCAACGTACAAACAAACAAAGATACCGCTGATTCTCACGCTCTTTATTTGGAAGATGTAATTCAATTAACCCAAAGATTTTCGTTTACCCCTGGGGTTCGTTACAACTATTATTCCGCAGAAATGGAATCCGCGGGAGCGAACGACTCACTCGATAAAAGCTGGACAGAGTTTACGTTTGGACTGGAAGGAAAATACCGTCTTACTGACGCATGGACGTTAAGCGCCAGTGCCACCGAGCTTTTCCAAGGGCCCGGCCTGCGAGAAAGCTACGTAGACTACGCCACAGAGTTCGATCAAGCCCTTAAAGCAGAAACAGGTATCAACAAAACCCTAAGCGTTGCTTACCTAGAAAACGATGTCATGGGGCTAGATAGACTGGCTTTTACCTTTAATCTTTTTGAGACGCGCATAGAAGACTACATAGATAATTGGACTATCGGTAAGGGGAATCCAGTAGGCTATTACGAAAACTCGGGCGATTATGATATTGATGGATTTGAGTCGTCGCTATCGCTTCGAAAAGCCCAGTTTAACGCCCGTTTGAGTTACTCAAAATCAGATTCTGAACACCTTAAAACCGGTGAGCAACTACGTTACGAAGTGGGTGACAGTATTGCGCTAAACCTCGGCTACGACATCCCAGAATATGATGTGAATGTTAACTGGACAACACTTGTCACCCGTACTGACGATTCGGTATTTGCTAGCGCTGATATCCATAAGGCAGGTTACCAAATTCACAATATTACCATGCAATGGTTACCCAAAGACATGAGTGCGCTAACGGTAACCCTTGGGGTACAAAATGTCTTTGATAAAGCGTATTACTCCCATGCCTCGTATAGCAGCGATACTGTGCAAGACTATGAGCCTGGACGTAATGTCAAACTATCGCTTTCTTATTTGTTTTAAATAACTTTGTTTTAATTTAAAAACGGGGGGCAGTGCTGCCCAGCCAGATAGAACAACGATAGCGCTGAAGTGAATAGCGCTATCTCCCTTTTGACGCTGCCTACCCCTTTTCGCTTTTTTAATAGATGACGTGCGATACCGCTTTTCATAAACGCCAGATTTAGCGTTCGATAATGGTGATTTCACACTTTATTTAGCCCCTAACTGTCCCAGGATACAATTCCATTTACGAACGTAAAAATATCGTAAAGCGCTGATAAATTTGTAGATTTACCAACCAAATTGTGCAAATTATATATACCGCGCTTTTTGATATATAAATACTCTACTGATTGTGCACGCCGGTGAACTGACTCGTTCACGTTAAAATTGTCCTTACAATAACTAAATGGAATTAGTTTATGAAAGCATTTAAATCTTGTTTAACTACTTGCCTCGTTGTTTTCTTTTTATCCCCTGTTTGTCGTGCTGACCTCATCGATTCTAAACTTGCCCTCGTCATTGATGTGTCAGCCAGTGTTAGTGATAGCGATTACCAATTTCAAATACAGGCTTTTGAAACCGCATTTAATCACCCCACAGTTTTAGCGAATATCGATGCCTTAAATGAAGGTATTTTGGTAGAGGTATTCTTTTTTTCATCAAGTGCGGTTAGCGCGGATATCGATATGCTTTTAACCTCTGCCGCAGATGCCGCCGTATTTAGTACAATGATAGGCGCGTTAACTCGCCCCTTCAGCGAAGGCACCTCTCCAGCTGATGGCATGATCTTGGCCAGTGATTGGTTGCTGGACAGTACCGTTTGGGAAAGCCCAAGTTTGTTGGCACTGGTAGTAGGCGATGGTTATGGGTCGTACCATAATGACGGTGCCGCACGTGATGCCGCTCAGGCGAACGGCGTCACCATTAATGGGTTGGCAGTGGATGACCCAGGGTACTTCATTGATGCTTGCTTACCCAGCGGCTACTATTTTGAAAATATTACTACTGCGGATGGCCAATGCTATCAAGCAAACAGCTACGCCGATTTTGAACAAGCCTTAACCCTTGCACTCATTGATGCCACAGAAACGCCCCGTTTAGTTGCGGCGCCACGCCCACTCGCGATTTTCGCATTTTCCTTTTTACTTTTCACATGCATACGCTCAGTCTTGTTTCGCTGCTTATCAGTAAAATACGCTTAGCGATGGGTAAAACGAAAACGTGGCGGCGCCATACATTATTTCCTTTTCATTTTAAAATGATTAATGGCACATGGACGCCAATACATACTGGCGAGACAATAAATGTTTTTTTCGTTCACGTAGACCTAACGAATCCCCTGCTTTAAAAATAGCCATAAGCGCTTATTCGCGTAGGAATTTTGAGGGCGAAAGGCTGTATTAGCTGCTAAAATAGCCCGCAAAAAAGCAACCGAGAAGACCATGGCGCTTAAAGCAACTATTTTCAAAGCAGACATATCGATAACCGATATGGACCGCAATTACTATAACGATCATAACCTGACTATTGCTCGCCACCCGTCTGAAAACGATGAACGCATGATGCTGCGCATCATTGCCTTTATTGTTAACGCCCACGAGCACCTTCAGTTTACCAAAGGTTTGTCTGATGACGATGTACCAGATCTCTGGCAAAAAAACTTTAGTGACGAAATAGAGTTATGGATAGAATTAGGGCAACCTTCAGAGCAACGTATTAAAAAGGGCTGTAATCAAAGCCAGCATATGATGATTTATGCTTATGCCGACAACAGTTTTGAGGCATGGTGGAAAAAAGAGCAAAACAAATTGCACACAAGAAAAAACTTATCGGTATTCAGCTTGCCTGAATCATTAGCCGGTACGCTCGCTAATGCGGTTCAGCGTTCTATGCAAATTCAGGTAACTATTCAAGATGGGCAAATGTGGTTGACTATTGAGGGTGCTGAAGTGACTGAAAGCGTTGAAATCGCCATACAGAAGCACATGTAATGAAAAAGCTATCTGCGGTTCAACGTAAACAACAAACCCTGGTATTTGACATTGCCAATAGGTTAGAAGAGCAAGCCCGAGAAGAGATTCCAGGTATTGTTCAATGTTGGTTCGACGTACAATATCACCAGTTTCCAGGTTCGTTGCTGTTGCGTTTTCAGTTCGACAGTGAAGATGCCATGCGTTCAGCAGAGCCTGAATTGAAAGTGTGGCAAAAACGCCTGAGTGCAGCGCTGCTTAAAAAAGGCGTAGTGCTAAAAGACATGCGCAGACACTTAGTGTTTACTACTGAAGGGTCAGAGGGATAACCTCAATCGCCCTTTATTCAGAGTAACACAAGTGCTGTTCTACTAGCCTTGCATGTTAAGCATTACAACACTTGCGGTTGGTTGTGCCGCTAACACTGCAGAAGGGAGGGCGCGACAAGTGCAAAAAGACATCGTAAATTGGGGAATTATTTCAACTGCTCGCATAGCAAATACCTTTGCACAGGACGTAAGGCATTGCACTAATTCCAAGTTATACGCGGTAGCATCTAGAAATATTAAAGATGCTAAACATTTTGCCCACAACCACCAAATACCCCATGCGTATGGGAGTTATACGTCGATGCTAGAAGATCCCAACATTGACGCTGTCTACATTGCCACTCCCCATACCCTTCATTGCGAAAATGCAATACAAGCAATGCAGGCCGGCAAACATGTTTTATGTGAAAAACCTGCCACCACATCATTGCCTTTATTAGAGCACATGATTGCCGAAGCTCGCGCGCAAGACCGCTTCTTTATGGAAGCCATGTGGACCTATTTTTTACCTGCCATTCTAAAATCTAAAGCATGGGTAGAATCAGGGGAAATTGGTGAACTATTGCATATAAAAGCCAGCTTTGGCTTCCCTGTTCACTATGAGCCAAAATCTAGGGAGTATGCAAAAGAGCTTGGAGGTGGATGCCTTTTAGACATGGGTATATACCCTATCGCCCTAGATGCGCTTTTCAATATTAGCGAGCCAACAACGGAGTTCATTAGTCATCATTTAGCCCCCAATGGGGTGGAAGACGATGTAACTTGGATTTACCAACGGGGACAGGTTACATCAACGCTTCATACCAGTTTTAGAAGCCAGCTTAATAATGATGCCTGGTTCATTGGTAGTAAAGGCACCATTAGAATTCCTGATTTTTGGAGTGCAAAAGAATGTTTTCTTTACGACGGGAATTCGCTTGTTGAACACTTTGCTGACGCCCGTGAGGGTAGCGGCTTTGAATTTGAAATAAGTCACGCGAGTGACAAAATTCTTAAAGGTGAAAAAGAGTCTTCTATTGTAAGCCACATGATTTCGCGCCAACTCATAAAAAGGCTAAATGATATTAGATTAAATATAGAAGCTAATGAAAGACAAACGAAAAGTTAAGCGACGCTCCCTTGAAGCGTTAGTGGAAAACCTTCGTGCTTCCTCTAAGTAAGCGTGGGAATATCGGCAAAGCGACTAGTCTAATTTGGACTGCAAATAGATTACTCACAGCCTGCCAATATCACCGAATTTGCTGTTATTGTAAGCGGCGCAACACGCAGCAACGTGTTGATCCCCAAAATATTACTTCCCTTGGGGATCACCGCCACCTCCACAGGCCCTACCTCGCAATGTTCACCAATGCGAATTGAACTGAGTTGGTACTGAGCCACCTTTAGTATTTTACCATTCGCCAGTCTGGCTGCAGAGATTCTAATGGCAACACGTTTTTTTCTGTGGGTAAGCGCATCAAAGGTTTCTTGATTTAGGGTGAGTAAGCTCGACCCCGTATCGAGTAAGAATTTTGCTTTTACTCTCGATTCGAGGGTTGCCTCCAGATACAAGGTTCCCCCACCACTTTGCGCGAGGGGGATCTGTTGTTCAATGGCAAATGCGGCGTTAATGAAAACTAGCATCATGCTGATTAAGCTAAACCGAAGAATCTTCACTGCAGAGGCACCAAGCTATTAGAGTCTAAAAACACAGCAAATTGGACACCAAGGCGTTAATCCCTTGATTTCAATAGCGTCCCCACCTTTCCTCACTACGCAAAAGCACCAATAATGCGCAACAAAAATCAAAACGCACCAAATTCAGGCGAAAAATAGAATTACTCCCTCTTTTTATCATCATTTGATAAGATAAAACCGAACATCCCAAAAAACTGATAGCTTATGACTATCATGAATCATCATTGTTTTAAAAATTTTCATTAATACAATATGAAAAGGTACTAATTTGGTGCAAAAAGAGGATTCAGCATGAAATTACGCTATATTTTGGGCACACTACTGATAACCGCCACCCTGCCTCTAGCAGCGCAGGCTGAACAAGTTTCTCATCGAGAGATGGTTGATGTTCAACTGGTCGATTTTTCTGGTAAGCCACCTTTTAAACGTAGAACGGTAAGTGTTCCCGTGAGTGATGTTGCTCAACTGGAAACACTAGGCCAAGAAGCCATTGAATACGTTGAAGTTAAAGAAGTCGTGATGCGTGGCAAACCGCCGTACCGCAGAAAAATCACTATGATGCCGGTATATGACGTCGCCCAGTTTGAAGTATTGGAAGCGCAAAATACTTCGCAAAAACGGGGGACGCGCCCTCCTTTCAAACGTTTTTAAGCCATCATTTATTACCAACATTGGCTGTTCATTATTGTATGAGTGAACGGCCTCTTAGTAAAAAAGCGACCTCTTCCCCACCGCCTTAACTTCTGTTTATACTTTAACCAACATTTAAGCTAGACTGGAAACGTCGAATGTTGGCAATCCGGCCTTGGTAACTTGAATGAGCAGATTGCGAATAATTGAAAACCACACTTTTACTGGCTTATACACTTGCCCCTAATTAGGCAAAAGGAGTTTCACAATGAAAACTAAAGCAATGGCGTTAGCCCTATTATTATCTGTAGTGGGTTGTTCTGAGAGTAACGAAGACGCAAAAACAGACATGAAAAAAGAAATGGAAAAGGCTGGTGAAGCAACCGCTGAAACCTATGAAGGCGCAAAAGAAAAAACGGCTGACGCGTGGGATGATACTAAAAATGCCACATCAGATGCTTATGAAGATGGTAAAGAAATGACCTCTGATGCCTATGAAGATGGCAAAGATATGGCCTCTGATGCCTATGAAGATGGCAAAGATATGGCCTCTGATGCCTATGACAAAACCGCGGAAAAAACCGGTGAATGGAAAGACGCAGCAGCCAAAAAAGCCCACGAAGCCTGTGTGGCAATGAAAGAAAAGATGGGCGGTGACGTCAGTGAGTGTGACGATTAAGCGTTGCGTGGTAGCGGTAGGTTAAGCCCCTGCAAAACAGCACAGTAAGCCCAAATGGGGTCAGAGTACATTCCTGGCCGTGAAATATAACGTTGCCGCATTTTTCGCTGAGCAAATGACAGTTCACGATAAAAGTACTCTGACCCCATTATTTGTTTTGAAAATCTGTGATTTCTCCCTTACGCTATTCTGCAATTACGTGACGTAAAACGAGACTAAAAATGCAACCTCACGATCACTCACCACTTAACGATTTCATCGAATACCCTGAAGAACATATGCTTGCTCGAAGCACTGACTTTTTAAAAGCCATGCAGCGCCGTCATAGTATTCGTCATTTCAGTGATAAACCGGTAGATAAAGCCATTATTGAAAACTGTATTTTAACCGCAGGCACCGCACCTAGCGGCGCCAACCACCAGCCTTGGCATTTTTCTGCCATTCACTCTGCGAGTATAAAAAAGCAAATTCGCGAACAAGCGGAAGCCCACGAACGGGGGTTTTATGATGGGCGCGCTGGACAGCAGTGGTTAAACGACCTAAAACCTTTAGGCACTGATGCCAGCAAACCTTATCTCGAAACTGCCCCATGGCTAATAGCGGTATTCAGCCAAAAATTTGGGGAAACAGATACAGGAGAAAGAAGTCAAAACTACTATGTCCATGAATCTGTTGGCATTGCAGTGGGTATGCTTATCACCTCGTTGCACAACGCAGGCTTAGCAACCTTAACGCATACTCCGAAACCGATGAACTTTTTAACTGACGTTTGCCAACGCCCTAGTAATGAGAGAGCCTACATGCTAATTGTGGCCGGTTATCCTGCTAAAGATGCCACCCTTCCCACCCATGCTAAGCAAAAGAAATCACTCAGCGAAATAGCCAGTTTCCTCTAACAAACTAAAAATGGGGTCAGAGTACTTTTTGAACGCGCTATTACGGTTCAATTCATGGAGTTAAAGCTCGACCCTCAAAAGTGTTAAGCCGCCCCCTTTTCCATTCTTTTTTAAGGGTATGGGAAATGTACTCTGACCCCATTATTTCTTTACCCTTTGTTTGGCACAATTAAGTATTTTTCGCCTGTCTTTTTGGCATTGTAAAGGGCTACATTTTTAGGCTGCAGCGCTTCTTCAAGACTAAGTTCCTTGGTGTAAGAAGAGGCAAATGTGGTGTTTATTTCTGCAGCTACTTTTTGGTAAAGCTCACCTACCCGCTTTTTATCAAGCTTGCCCAAAAAGCGCATTAGCAGCCAACCTCCGATACCCCAGGTCATGCCATACGCACGATTTAAAATGGTGGGAGAAAAGTCTAAACCGCCGTAAATATACACCTGTTTATTGCTATCAGAGCCGTATGTATTAAAACCCTTGGCGTCTTTGCTACCAGATGCTTCCATCATAGTGAGAATATCGCTAACAAGCTCGCCACCGCCGATGGCGTCAAAAGCTAACGTTGCACCTGTTTTATCAATGGCTTGGTAAAGTTCTGCTTTAAAATTCTCACTGCTAGAATCAAGCACAATTTTGGCGCCAATTTCTTTAAGCATATCCACCTGCTTTTGGCTGCGCACAATGTTCACTAACTCCACACCCTGCTCTAAGCAAATCTTATTCAGCATTTGGCCTAAGTTAGACGCTGCGGCGGTATGTACTAATGCTTTGTGATCTTCCATTCGCATGGTCTCTACCATACCAAGTGCTGTTAGTGGATTAACAAATGAAGACGCCGCTTGCTGAGCAGTAGTACCTTCCCTATGCGGCAAACAAACTTGCACGGGAACACATGCGTATTCGGTGTAAGCTGCTCCCGTAAGAATAGATACGGTTTTTCCCATCAACGCTTGCGCTTCTGAGCTGTCGCCAGCGGCAACTACGGTTCCAGCACCTTCATTGCCGATAGGTAACGTTTGATCAAGACGTGATTTAATACGAGCTAGCAATGGCTTATGAACTGGCGCAATAAGCGCACCCTTATCGGCGTTAAACGACGCCTTATCTAAACTAGCGGGGCCAAACATTGGCCACATATCAGAAGGATTAATCGGTGAGGCCTCCATACGAACAATAACTTCGTGGGGCTTAGGCTCTGGTACATCAACCTCTTTAAGAGATACTTGCAACTCGCCTTCTGAGGTAACAAGCGTAAAAAGTTGTTTTGATTTATTCATATCGGTGTTTCCCGCCCTAGTGATAAAACGCTAAATATATTCTTAAGCTAACACGACACCACTATCAGCAATATTTATATTGCGAATAGATATGAGTTCCAATGATTTATAATTAAGGCGCTGAGTTAATGGGGTCAGAGTACTTTTCTCACGAGCGTACGCGGCATCTTTTCCTTCCAGCTTTTTCTCACTGTCTATTAGACCAGTTTTAGCGGGTACAGGGTTGTAGATAGTTTTTAAATTGCCCATCTTAGTAAAAAGAAAACTCAAAAAGTAACTCATAAAGGTATGGCTCGTAAACATCGACTAGGCCCCGCTGGCTTTGCACAGCATGTCATTCAACGAGGAAATAATCGCTCTATATGCTTTGCCGATGAAAGCGACTACATTGCATACGCCCATTGGTTAAAGAAGTTTTCGCTGCAATTTGACGTAGCTATTCACGCATGGGTTTTAATGACTAATCATGTGCATTTACTTTGCACGCCTAACATAGATAATCGTGGCGTCAGCGCGATGATGCAATCATTAGGGCGAATGTATGTAAGGTACTTCAACCATAAGTACAACCGCACCGGCACGTTATGGGAAGGGAGATTTAACTCTAGCTTGGTGAGCAGTGAAGAATATCTGCTTGCGGTTTACCGGTACATTGAACTTAACCCCGTGAGAGCCAATATGGTTTTATCACCAGCAGAATATAAATGGTCAAGCTATCGGATAAATGCATTGGGTATTAAATCAATGCTATGCAGCCCGCACCCTGTTTACTTATCATTGGGGAAAACTGACTTTCGGCGATTAAAAGCTTACCGAACTCTGTTCAAAAACGACGTACCGCAATCGGTCATAGATAAAATTCAAACCAGCTCACGAAAAGAGTTAGCTTTAGGAAGTAAAAAATTCAAACACCACATAGAACAGCTAACTGGCAGTACATTAAAAAATGAAACACTCGGCCGACCCGCTAGCAATAATAGAATAGCTAAAACTTAAATATTCAGGTGCTCAATAATGTACTCTGACCCCATTATTTTTCTTCAAACATTGTAAGGAAAGCTTGTAACGATGACATCACCCCATTCACAATTGCTTCAAAATTTATTCGGCTTTACTGCTTTCCGACAAGGGCAACAAGAGGTTGTTGAAGGCCTACTCAACGCGCGTTCTACACTAGCGATATTTCCGACTGGTTCTGGAAAGTCGTTGTGCTATCAATATGTTGCTACCCAGCTCCCCCACTTAACTTTGGTCATTTCACCTTTATTGGCCTTGATGAAAGACCAGCTTTCGTTTTTACACAGCAAAGGTATTGCAGCGGCCAGCATCGATTCAACTTTAACTGCTGAACAAAATAAGCAAGTGATGAATGACGTGCGTTCTGGGCGCTGCAAAATTTTAATGGTGTCGGTAGAACGCTTTAAAAACGAGCGTTTTAGACAGTTAATAGAATCGGTCCAAGTGAGCATGTTAGTGGTAGACGAAGCACACTGCATTTCTGAATGGGGCCACAACTTTCGACCCGACTATTTAAAGCTACCGGCCTATCAAAAAGAACTGAACATTCCCTTAGTATTATTGCTAACGGCTACTGCCACTCAAAAAGTAAAGTTAGATATGGCCAGCCGTTTTAATATTGCTCATGGAAATATTATCCAAACAGGGTTTTATAGACCTAACCTCAATTTAAATGTGTTACCTGTAGTAGATACTAATAAAAACAAAGTATTGCTAGAAGAATTACAACGACAGCAAGGCGCGGGTATTGTGTATGTCACCCTTCAAAACACCGCGCAAGAAGTTGCGCAATACCTACAACAGAATGGGTACGCCGCACAAGCTTACCACGCAGGTCTACACAATGATGTTAGGCAAAGTATTCAGCAAGATTTTATGGAAAATAGGCTGCAAGTTGTTGTGGCTACCATCGCGTTTGGTATGGGCATAGACAAGTCTGACATTCGCTTTGTTATACATTACGATTTGCCAAAGTCTATCGAGAACTACAGCCAAGAAATCGGTCGAGGCGGGCGAGATGGAGGAACAGCCAACTGCACAGTGCTGGCAAACTTAGACGGTTTGGTGACCATTGAAAATTTTGTGTATGGCGACACACCCGATAAAAGCGCCATTCGGCGGGTGCTAGATGATATTTCGGCGCAAGCGCCTGCGCACTTACAAGCTGCTAATATCAAACCTCCCCCTACCCCAACAAGTAGCAGCGTTTACCAGTGGGAAACGCAAGTTAACAGCTTATCGAGTATAAGCAACATTCGGCAGTTACCCTTAAAAACTTTATTGGTACAGTTAGAGTTAGCCAACGTTATTCGCCCCCTGTACGCCTACTTTGCCGAATATAAATTCCGTTTCAATACGGAGCAAGTAGACATCCTTAATTTATTTTCTAAAGAACGAAGATATTTCTTAGAAGCAGTTTTTACTCATTCAAATATGAAAAAAGTATGGGGAGTAGTAAATTTCGATAGCATCTACGCACAATATGGGGCGGAGCGCTCGAGAGTTGTGGCTGCACTAGAGTATTTACACGAGCATAATCATATTGAGCTAGCGTCGCGCTTAATTACCGATGTGTACAATGTTGACTATTCACTACTTCAACAAAGTGAATTGGCCGACAAATTGGCGCGCTATTTTGCTGAAAATGAACAAAAAGAGGTTGAGCGAATTGCCGCGCTAATTCAGTTTTTTGAACAAGATAGTTGTTTAAATTTCAACTTATCAGCCTATTTCGATGATAACCAAGCGCCACGTAAATGCGGCCATTGCAGCGTTTGCGAAGGCAAAGTCGCAAAACTTAGCTATTCAAGCCCCATACCAACACCAGAGAGAGAACAAGTATCTGCAGCAATGGCAGCACTAAGAGCACACCTAGAGGGAAAATTTAATGACCCAATCACGATATCCATCTATTGCCGATTTTTAACCGCCATGACCATGCCTCTCTTTACTCGATTGAAAGTGAAGCAAGTTAAGGGCTACGGAAGTTGTGAACACTGCCGTTATGCAGATGTGAAACAACTAGTTAGCGAGCTAATCTAGAAATAATGGGGTCAGAGTACTTTTTAATTTACTCTGACCTGAATTAGTGTGATTACCAAGGGATTATGTCGGTCTAATTACCGAGCGATTTTGTCGTAAATAGCATATCAGCCAGTTGCTAAACTGGCTATCTTTTATGCCGATTCAGCCAGAGCATTAGATTTTT
>ERZ724574.63-NODE-63-length-27595-cov-3.730195_pt1 | contig 27595 bp, 26 predicted proteins | sample MGYA00375868_ERZ724574 | MGnify/ENA primary metagenome ERZ724574 (study PRJEB28725, sample SAMN03264852) | marine sediment metagenome | biome: marine pelagic biome; feature: marine oligotrophic desert; material: marine snow | place: Pacific Ocean:North Pacific...
ATTGGATTGTTAGTATGCAACATGAGAGTTACCTATTTTGTTTTGATTAAAGATTCGACACCTTTATCAAAACGGGTAACTCTCATCTTTTCAAGAAGAAGTGTCAGATTAAGTCGAGACTAATTCAGTTAAGGCCATTAAACAATAGGTTTTCACCGAGCACGCTGCGGGGCGCATTCCAAACCTTGAAAGCTGCGTTTAAGCAAGCGCATGAGCTTCGCTATATAGATGAAAATCCTTTGTCGGACCTTAGCTTCACAATGCTGTTACCAGCTTCGATTAAACCTAAAAAAGCAGCACTCGCTGGATTACCTTTAAGCGAGGTTATAAAACAATTTCAACATTTTATTCCTCCAGACCGTTTTCTATGTTTGCTTTGTCTGGGCTTTCTTACACGTAATACCGAAACAGTAATGGCGCGGTGGAGGGACTTTGATACTCAGATAATGTCTTGGAGTATACCTGAAGAGCACACTAAAACGGGTGCAGCACTTACCTTGCCACTATCATCATATTCCCTCAAGTGGCTAGCGGACTACAAACGACAACAGCGGCGGTATTGCAGCAGTCGCTTTTTATTTCCGGTAAAGCAGGGGCGTAGCAGTTGGTCTTCCAGTTATGCGGCGCAAAGAATCATGAAAGCAAGTAGGGGACGGTTTACTCTTCATGATCTTCGTAAATATGGTTCGACATATCTACGCGATAGCGGTGTTGACTACTACTTGGTTGAGCGATTACTCAACCATAAAAAGACAAACTTAGACGCGACATATATCCATACGACCTTACGTGCGCCTCTGATGGAAGTAATCGAGTGCTGGCACCGGAATATTAGTGAAGTAATAAAATCATAGTGAACGCTTTTAAATTAGCACTTTTAATTGTACCTCTGGCTTGATGAGGAAAGTCACGCCTAGCATTTCTCAGGTATCTAAGTGAAGCTTTCCATCCTCAATTGAAATGAAGCCGTTTTGCTCCCCAGCAACTAAAATAGGGCGAAAACTTCGACCATCTACTTGTAACGCTTTATAGAGTTTTTGAGTTGTTATTCCAGGTGTATCTTTAACTAGTTTCAACACGAGAGGCCATTTGTTATAAAAACCTATGAAAGCCATCAGCCTTTCATCATATACAGAAAACTTATCTATATACGGTGCACATAGGCGGAGGATATCTTCTCGCTGATAGACAACTGCGGCATGAAAGATATAACGTACGACGTCTGAGATTCCAGTCTGCAGCATTTCATAGTTTTCTTCGTCGACTGATATCTCAAGTTGACCGTTTGTAACTTCAGATGCCCTAATTCGCCCATCTAATTGAGATGCTATTACCCATTCGATTTCGTCATGCTCTGAAAAGTGGAGTTCATTCTTAGTTCGGTGGTATTTAAAAATAACTTCTACGTAGGTTGCTAATTGTTCGATTCTTTTTATGACAAAGTCAAAAAAACTATTGTGAATACGTATTCTATTATCACCCAGTCGACATGCAGCTTTTAAATGAAAACCACTCCATTGATACCACTGATGCGCAATCAGCAAAGCGCTTCCCAAGTATTCACTTATAAATGCGGTATTTTTTCTTCTGTTTATTTCTAAACATACTTTTTCCCATTCCCTAAGTAGCGCACTGACGTCACAAGTATCTGCTAATGCCAATTTTGCCTTAAATTCAGAGTAATTAGTTATGTGATTAAATTTGGGATTACTATCAAAGGGCTGTAATGGGGAATGTTTACGACTCCCGGCGAGATGAAAAAGGCAATATTCTCTCGTTGCAACAACGAACTCCCAATCGAGTATAGTAGTTTCTCGATGTTCCAACACTTGCGAAGTGACTAAGTCTAATGCGCAAAATCTGTTGAACGAGAGCAATTCATCTACAGTCTTTAAATAGCCTTTAGGTAAGCTCCAGAGCAATCCCTGGACTAGGCTGCTTCTTAAACCAGCGAGGTCTGGAAAATGTTTTGATATGAACTTTTCAGGCTTTTTGCTGATTATGAAATGTTCGTAGAGTTGACTGATCGTAGAATCTCTGTAAATAGAGTGACTTTCTTCTATCAGCTTATGAACATAGTTAATACATGGTTCAAACTGAGCCCCTACCTTTTTAAATGAACGACTGTATATATTAAATGATGAGGGCTCTTGGCCGTCGGGATAGCTCAGCATAATCAAGTCGAATAGAGTAATTATGCCAGGTGAATTACGGGCTAAGCTTTTTCCTAAATCTGTTATGGGTAGGCTTTCAATTTTAAGCTGGAGTTCAGGGAATGCTTCTACCGCAGCTTTATGGATGTCCTTAATGTTAAAGCTTGGACGTAACAATTGGTGAATCCTTTCTGTGAACGTTATAGATGATTAAAATATAAAAGTTTTAACTGGTCAATTTTGCTTTAGAACTATATGTTTATGCGCGTTAGCGCTTATGAATGGCACTCGATAAGGGGTATTCTTAAATGTCAGTATTATTTCTGTTTTGATGAACAATTGCAGAACGCTACATTTGTCACTTGTTCTTTCCTAGCTAGGAACATCACTAAATCTTCTAATAAGAGATTTAGTAAAACTACGTCTCGCAGTTAAACCTCAGAACAATGTTGGTTCACTTTAACTGCATTTCCGTGGCCGAAAAGCTGGCGAAAGATAAACGCAATAATAGAAGAAAGGCTTTAATCACAAAGGCAAACACTCTGTACAGTATAAGTAACCGTGGTGTAATACGTGCTAGCGTGAGGGCCACAAAAAATAGGTAAATCTTTTCGGTAAGTTTCCAACAAATTATAACGTTCTTAATTTTAACCAACCGCAACATTTAGTAGCTGCTCAAACCTATGGTTGGCGTCTGTGTAGGATGTGCTATCGTCTTTACTATTAAATTACTTATACTTTGGTATATAGTAATGGAACGTGGCAAGGAAGCATGGATGTAACCAAATGGAATTAGCACAGCGTTATTGGATGCTCGAATTATTAGCGTATTGGGAAGGGCAGATCAATACCAAACCGCTTATGCGCGCTTTTGATATAAGTAGACAAAGCGCCAGTGCCACTATTAATAAGTACCTCGCCTCGAATGAAGACACATTAGTCTACGATGTAACCCAAAAAGCTTACGTAGTTACAGAAACTTTCAACCCTACAATCATAAACAAAACAGTAGATGAGTATTTTGACTGGCAGCAGGCTGGAAAAATCCCATCATTTCAACCTCGTAAACCCTCTACGAACCAAGTAAGAATCCAGCCCCTCCTTCGCTATGTAGATCCCAATACTATGCGGCCGCTTTTGAAGGCAATGAAATGTAAAACCGCAGTTGATTGCGAGTACCTCTCCGTCACAAACAACGAGCCAATAGGCAGGCTTTTTTATCCACATTCTTTCGTTAAAGCTGCAAACCGTTGGCACGTTAGAGGTTTCTGCGCACTTCGTAACAATTATTTAGATTTTGTTTTAAGCCGTTTTCGAAGTGTCGAATACGATGGAGCCGAGTCTGTGAATACTGAAATAGACGATGTGAAATGGAATTCATTTGTAAATCTTATACTCGCTCCAGACTCGCGACTTAGCGATATTCAAAAGCAAGCACTCGAAAAGGACTTCAACATGATGGATGGTCGACTAACAGTAAAAGCACGAGGCGCTTTAGTTAAATACACGCTAGATGACTTGCAAATAAAAACGAAAATGCTCGAAGCAGACCCACAAGCTCAGCAATTGGTATGTGTTAACTATAGCGACATTAAACAGTGGTTGTACGAGTGAAAAACTAGAGAAATGCGGATGATTATTAGTTTTGTGTCAAGCAGCTTTACCTGTGAATAGTATCAGTATTGCTGAATCTGGCGCGTTGGCACAAAGTGATAAAGTAAATTCAAAAACTAAGTAGGTTATAGAAATTGGAACAATTCTCCCCCACTGATGCAAAGGCAATTATGCACTCCAAAAGGGCAAATATGTTCTATTTGGAATACTGCAGGGTCATGCAAAAGGATGGCAGGGTACTCTATCTGACAGAAGGGAAAAAGGAGCACTCTTATTACAACATCCCAATTGCTAACACTACAGTATTGTTGCTGGGAACTGGTACTTCAATTACGCAAGCCGCAATGCGAATGTTGTCTCAAGCAGGAGTGTTAGTTGGATTTTGTGGAGGAGGTGGAACTCCACTACATATGGCGACTGAGGTTGAGTGGCTATCACCTCAAAACGAATATAGACCTACTGAGTATCTGCAAGACTGGATGAGCTTTTGGTTTGATAATGAGGAGCGCCTCGCAGTAGCCAAGGAGTTTCAACGAAAACGTATTGACTACCTCAAGATAGTTTGGCAACGGGATAGAGAATTAAAAAGCGAGGGATTCTCTGTAGTTGACACAGCAATTAAAACCGCTTTAGCCATTTTTGAAGAGCGAACTCAAAATGCATCGAGCACTTCCGACCTTCTCTCCACGGAAGCATAGCTAACGAAGAAACTATATAAATATGCTTCAAATGCAGTAAATATTGAGGGTTTTAAAAGAATTCATCAGAGTTCTGACTCCGCGAATGACTTTCTCAATCATGGTAACTACTTAGCTTATGGATTGGCTGCAAGTTGTTTATGGGTTTTAGGTATTCCTCATGGCTTTGCAGTTCTGCACGGTAAAACCCGAAGAGGGGCTCTAGTTTTCGATGTCGCGGATTTGATCAAAGATGCAATAGTTTTACCCTGGGCTTTTATATGCGCAAAAGAAAAAGCAACAGAGCAAGAGTTCCGGCAGCAAGTGCTCCAAAAATTTACCGAGCAGAAAGCGTTAGACTTTATGTTCGAGACAGTCAAATTCGCTGCGAATAACTACTCTGTTACACAGAGCGGCAAGGAACAATAGCTATGATGGTCACATTTATTAGTCAGTGTGAGAAAAAAGCCATCGCTAAAACCCGAAGAGTACTTGATGCATTCGCCAATCGGATTGGTGACAATACGTGGCAAACATTGATTACAGAAGAAGGTTTAGCAACTGTTAGAAAAATGCTTCGTCAATCCGCAAGCAAAAATACAGCGGTAAGTTGTCATTGGACACGTTCTAGAAGTCGAAGCCAGTTTTTGTGGGTCGTGGGAAACCGCAGAAAGTTTAACTTTGACGGAACCGTGGCCGTAAATATTACCCGCTTGAATCTTAAGCATAAAGAGTGGGAAAACGGCTGGGAGCGAATCGAGTTAATCGAACTAGCGGCTAGCATAGCTGGATTGTTTCACGATTTCGGTAAAGCTAATGACTTGTTTCAAAAAAAATTGTCTCCGAATACCGATTTAAAATCAGAGCCCTTTCGGCATGAATGGGTATCACTTCGATTGTTTGAAGCATTTGTTGCAGGTCGGCTGGACCAACAATGGTTGACTGAACTTCACTCTATTGAAAGTCTGAATCACGCCGATGGGATAGAAAATCGCACAATTGCCAATATTGTTAGGGACGACCAACATTTAACAAACCCGTTTAATTCTTTCAGTGAAGACGCCCCATTTTCAAAGTTGGTAGCTTGGCTCATTGTTTCTCACCACCGCTTACCCTTGCCTACTACTAAAGCGAGTAAAGTGGATTTAAAAGGCCAGCGTAACTGGCTTAAAGTGCAATTCAGCTGTCACTGGAATTCCAAGAATGCCGAAAACATATCTGACATAGAAAACTCTATCATTGATGCAAATTGGTCGTTTTCTCATGGTACGCCTATAACAAGCACAACTTGGCAGGTGAAAGCAAAAGAGCTGGCGAGAAGAGCGTTGTCTTCCAACTTATTGCGTAACGCGCAAGAACTACTCCATCAGCGTTTCATAGCCCATATTTCGCGTTTGTCGTTGATGTTAGCAGACCATTATTATTCATCATTAGAACCTGATGAAAGCAAAATGAAATGGCAAGACGATAATTACAAGGTCCACGCAAACACAGACAGGACAACTGGCCAATTTAAACAACAGCTGGATGAACACAATATAGGTGTTGCCCACAATGCTTTTCTGTTTGCGAGAAATTTACCCGCGTTAAAACATACTTTGCCGGCCATTGGGCAACATCGCTTGCTTTCTAAAAATGCTGAGGATGTCAAATATCAATGGCAGGACAAGGCGTACAAAGCAACAAAAGCATTTTCTAAAGAGAGTGAGAAACTCGGCTTTTTCGGAATAAACATGGCCTCCACAGGCTGCGGAAAGACAATCGCCAATGCTCGTATCATGTACGCATTATCTGACGAGCGTGATGGGTGCCGCTTTTCCGTCGCATTAGGGCTTCGAACCTTAACTATGCAAACCGGTGATGCCTATCGAGCACTGCTTAAACTGGGTGATGATGAGCTGGCTGTACTCATTGGATCAAATGCAGTTAAGCTTCTTCACCAGCTCGATAAGGATGAGAAAAAAAACACCGCTTCAGCCAATGGTAGTGAATCAATACAGGATGATTACGAACACCTCTTTGTTAGCTATGAAGGACAGATTTATGATGGCCGTCTTAAACGGTGGCTATCTAGTAGCCCTAAGCTAGAGCAGTTAGTGAGCGCACCAGTTCTGGTAAGCACGATTGACCACTTAATGCCAGCAACGGAAAGCCAAAGAGGCGGGAAGCAAATAGCGCCGATGTTGAGACTACTCACATCTGACCTCGTTCTTGATGAGCCTGACGATTTTGGATTAGAAGATTTACCAGCCCTATGCAGGATTGTTAACTGGGCGGGCATGTTGGGTTCAAGGGTCCTACTTTCTTCAGCGACGTTACCACCAGGATTGATAGGTGCGCTCTATGATGCTTATATGGCTGGGCGAAAGCATTTTAATGAGGTTCATTTCCCTCATAACAACGAAACCGGAGTGGTGTGTGCTTGGTACGACGAACACAATAGTGAAGTTGCACTAATACGTGATGAACAAACGTTTACCCAAGCGTGCAAACGGTTTACGGATAAGCGTTTAAAAACGCTTGTAAACAATGAAGACGTACTTCGCAAAGGGCAAATCGTTCCTACTGAAGCTCCACCTGCTGATACTGAAGACGGTACGCTAGGAAGAGACAAAGATAATGAGCGAGACCAATTTATATTTAAGTCGGTCGCTAACACTATATCTCAAGAAATAGACCGATTACACAACGCACATTATGTGAAAAACGAAAAAGGACAGCGAGTTTCAGTTGGGGTCGTTCGTATGGCAAATATCAACCCCATGATAGAAGTCGCTAAAAACCTTTTATCGATGTCGCCACCGGACGATACACAGTTTCATTTTTGTGTTTATCACTCTCAATTCCCTCTAGCGCTTCGGTCATATAAGGAGAACCGCCTAGATAGCATTTTGACGCGGTACGACGAGAATGCTTTTTGGGCACAACCTGAAATAGCAAAGGCACTTAGTGACTCATCTATAACCAATCATGTGTTTGTTGTTTTAGGGACCTCCGTCGTTGAGGTGGGCCGCGACCACGATTACGACTGGGCAATAGCTGAGCCAAGCTCATTAAGGTCGATTATTCAGCTAGCAGGACGTGTTCAGAGACATCGAAAGCAATCCCCAACTATACCTAACATCGCTGTCCTTGACCAAAACATCAGAGCACTTAAAGGGGAAAGGGTAGCTTACTGCAGGCCAGGCTTTGAATCACCAGAGCTACCGCTCTCATCTAGGAAACTCACTGACTTGATTTCAACTGAGATAACTAATATCTCAGCCATTCCTAGAATGGTAGAGCCTACAATGACAAAGCGTGACTTCATGAAGGATCCTTTGTCAGATAACAAGTCTGCTGCAAACTCTGTGTCGTCATTTGTGATTCAAGAGCATCGAGCGATAAGAACCGCACTAAATGTGATAGGCGGCGATATCAACCATGAGCAGTTTTACAACTCGCCCAAACCGGCCTCGCTTTGGTGGGATGAGTCGTCACCGATAGATTGGAGTGCAGAATTTATAGATCAAACAGCGTTTAGAAAGTCCGAACAACAAGAAGAGTTCACTTTGCAATTAAGTGATACGGGTGAACTTAATTGGGGCCAAATAGATCGGACGTCCTTGCCTTATTCATTCGTAAAACAAAATAACCGATTCACTACAGAAAGCTTCTCGCTCGCCAAGGGAAATTGCTGGTGGTTTGATAAATCAGCGCAAGAAAACTTTCATTACTTTGCTGAAAAAATGGATGGCGAAATCGAAGCTGTCAGCCAGAAGCTAGGAGTCATAGGCTTAAGAGAATTAAAAGGCGATAAGCCTATACATTGGGCATGGCATGAACAACTTGGCATTTATCAAGGGGACTAATAGGAATTATGGATATGACGTTAGCCGAAGCGATTGCAAACTACATAGAGCAGCGAAAAACAGCGAAACTTGAGTCATTAGAAAAGATGCGCCAGAAAGTTATAGATAAAGGTGATGAGGCAGCCATTGCTGCAGCCAACACTGAATATCGTTCTGCGGCTTTGTCTATTGAAGAAAGCTTTGAACCGGAAATTTGGTTAACCAACGCCGCTAAACGAGCAAAAAAAATCAGTTTGGCGACACACGCAGCTAAGTTCACGCACAGTGATGCCAAGGCGACAAGCCGGCTAGTTGTTGAACACACTGTCTTGGACGATGCTTATTTAGTTACGAGCTCTCTAAAAGATAAAGCCATAGATGCGGTTTGCAATGCGGCTATACTTGATGTGGCCAAGCTGCTAAACCTCAAAGTAGAAGGTGAAGGCCTTATAAATCAAATCCAACAAGGCTCGTCGCCCGCGCTGAGTGAATTTACCTCTGATGCAGCATTGCTGTCTTCTTGGGTTGAGGGGTTTAAAGAGGCGTTGGGTGACCAAGAGTTAACCGTTAATAGTTTAACGAAGCAGGTGTACTTTCCAGTTTCAAACGCTGAAGAGAGCGAGTATCACCTGATATGTCCTTTATTTTCCTCCGCGTTATGCCACCAACTTCATGAGAAAGTGACTGCATCACGCTATGGTACTAGCAAAGAGGTTAGGGAAGCGCGAAAAGTAGGCAACTACCATAGTTTAATGGACGTTAACTTTCCTCAAACCGCTATACAAAAGTTTGGCGGTTCAAATGCTCAAAACATTTCACAACTGAACCGCGAACGGTATGGTCAGACATTTTTACTCAATGCTTCACCACCGACCTTTCAGCCACAGGCCAAGCCCCCGCTGTCTCACAAAACTATATTCGATAATCAATTTACGAGAAAAGTGATTGCTAGCTTAAGAGAGTTCAAAACGTTTTTGGAAAATTTAAAACCACACGAAAACAACTTTAAAACGCGCTATAAGCGAGATCATTATTTTGTCATCCCAATCATTGAGCAATTACTACATTACGCCAGCTCAATCCAAAAAATAGAAAGTGGTTGGGCGCTATTGCCTGAATGCAGCCTTAAAGCCGAGCATGCACTTTGGTTAGATCTCAACAACGAAGATTCAGGTTTTCAAACTGAGCGTGGTAAGCGCAATTGGCTTTCAGTAGTAGCGAATGACTTTGCTACTTGGCTAATCAAGCAGCTAAAAAGTGACGAACACTACCTATTGGGTGATGTTGAGCATGCTTACTTTCATAAACTTTGCTTACACCACTTAACGCGTTTTGAGCGTGTAACGCCAGCAAAGGGGGGCATTTAATGAGCCAATACCTTTTGATTAAGAAACTGTATGTCCAAAACGCAAATGCTATTGCCGGTCTTACCTATGGCTTCCCTGCAATAACCAACTTTTTAGGATTTGCACACGCGATATCTAGAAAGCTTCCTAATGAGCTTAACGTGGCTTTAGATGGTGTCATGGTCATTAGCCACAAAAACACCGTTCATGTCCGCCAGCCTAAAGGGTGGGGCGACTATGTTTTTGCACTCTCTAGAAATCCATTAACCAAGAAAGGAGATACAGCCCCTATCAACGAAGAGGGTCGTTTATCCATGGAAATTTCACTATTAGTTGAAATGAAAGGCTATCAAGCTGGAGATCAAGTGACAGGTGAGCAACTTACCTGTGCTGTGACACATCTTCTTCCCACATTGCGCCTTGCTGGTGGACAGATTGTGCGCTTTGAAAGTGTTTCTATTACAACTTTAGATAACGAACTCGCCACACTCCGACAGCTGATGCCAGGTTTTGCGCTCGTTGACCGTAGTGATTTTCTCGCCGCGCATTATAGGGCATTACAGGAAAAGGACAGCACGGCAACACAGTTCGATGCTTGGTGCGATTTTACATCGCTTAAGTATGAAGCGAAGCGCATTGTCGATTCGTCAAGCTCGAGTAACGAAAGTGGCACTGTTAAAGCGGAGTGGCATTACGTAAGAAAGCCTCACCCAGGCTATTTAGTACCCATAAATACGGGTTATTGCGCTATCTCAAAAGTGTATGAGCAGGGTGAAATTGCCAATATAAGAGATCCTCTTGTGCCAGCACTTTTCGCCGAAGCGGCTTACAGTGTTGGAGAATGGAAAAGCCTGCATGGACTGCCGTCAATTAATACGGCGATCTGGCGATACCAGCACCAATACCCTTGGTACTTAGCGAAATCTGAGCCTTTCGTCGAAGATCTAGTAGAGCCCGATAACTTCGACGAAAGCAGTGAAATGACCTTTTAAACGAACAGCAAATATAAATTGAATTAACATTGGTAATGGAGATACATCATGGCAGAACTTAAACTAAAAACCCCTTCAGTATTGGCATTTGAAGCAAAATTAATTCCTTCTGATGCATTGATGTTTGCCGGCAACTGGGGAGAGGAAAGTTGGGACCCAATAAAGGTCGGTGAAAAAGCGGTGAGGGGAACAATATCGAACCGTCTTAAGGCGGCAATGGCCAATGATCCTGTCAAGCTTGATGCGGAAGTATCAAAAGCAAATCTTCAAACAGTGGACATCGCAGCGCTCGATCATAAGACGGATACATTAAAGGTGGTTTTTACCTTACGTGTGCTGAGTGGTTTGTCTACGCCTTCTACATGCAATAGCCCTGACTACCAAGCAGCGCTAGCTGAAAAAATCAGTAACTATCAAACAACCGTTGGTTTCATGGAGCTTGCAGAGCGCTATGCTTTTAACATCGCGAGCGGGCGTTTCTTATGGCGTAACCGAGTCGGTGCCCAGCAAATAAAAATTGTAGTTACAGTTGAAGGTGAAACGACAGAATTCGACACACAAGATTACTCTCTACATACATTTTCAAAAGATGAAAAAATTACTCAACTTGCTAACCATATTGTTAAAGGTTTAACAGAAGACCATTGTTTACTGAAAGTAGAGGCGTTTGCTCAACTAGGAGAAGGTCAAGCAGTGTACCCATCTCAAGAGTTAGTAATGGGGGGAGCTAAAGGTGATAAGAGCAAGTTTTTGTACCAGCTTGATGGCCAAGCCGCAATACATTCACAAAAGATAGGAAATGCACTAAGAACAATAGACACATGGCACCCCGCTGCAGATGATGTTGGCCCTATTGCCGTGGAGCCCTATGGCTCAGTTACTAACCGTGGAGCTGCCTATCGTCAACCTAAAGAGAAAACAGACTTTTACAACCTGCTCGATGGTTGGATGTTGAAAGGTAAAGAGCCAAGTGTAGAACAACAGCACTATATTATGGCCATGTTTATCCGTGGTGGCGTATTTGGAGAGTAGTGAAATGAAACACTACATAGACATTACTCTTTTGCCCAGTGACGACATAGGTATACATTTCCTATGGTCCAAGGTAATGATGCAAGTTCATTTAGCATTGGTGGAAATTCAAGACGACACTAAACAGGTGCCAGTCGCGACAAGCTTTCCCGAATACCGAGAATACATGAACAATAAACCTGGTTTTCTTGGTCAGAAGTTGCGCCTGATGGCTTTGGATAGGGCCGACCTAGTTCGCTTAGATATTATTAAGTGGCTTCGTCGCCTATCTGACTATGTTCATGTTAAAGAGATCGCGCTTGTTCCCGAAGCTGATAGCTATGAAAGCTTTTCTCGAGAGAATACAAAGGGCTCATTGGAGAAGCACATCCGAAGAAGGATGAAAAGGCACGAAGAGACGTATGAGCAAGCTTTATCGAACTATGAAGGCTATGAACAGGACGACGTTAAATCACGAGTCCCCTTTATCAAACTTAAAAGCTTGACCAGCGGGAATGAGTTCTGTTTAAACATTGATAGGAAGCGTGTTGTTGACAACACTGTTGAGCTGCAAGATCACCAGCGATTCAACACCTATGGATTAAACCGAACGGCTATTTTACCCAAATTTTGACTAATAAATTTCGCTCTTTAAAATTAAGTGAAAATAACAATGCGTTAGAGGTGCCAAGAAATAATTGGTATTTCCATTAGATTTACTCTAACGCATTTATACACATCATTTTTTTGAGCAAATTTTACGGTTCATGGCCGCACAGGCCACTTAGAAAACCCAGTAATCAATGCCTATCGTTGCCCATACGTTCATGGCCGCACAGGCCACTTAGAAAAGTGAGTGGCGGCGAACGGTAAAGAACTTTAGGTTCATGGCCGCACAGGCCACTTAGAAAGCTACTGGTAAGTTTGTAGAGTGTGACCCTTCGTTCATGGCCGCACAGGCCACTTAGAAAAGAGACAGGATGATCATAGTTGTAAGATTCAGGTTCATGGCCGCACAGGCCACTTAGAAAATTGAAATTTGATGTCAGTTCCAACTGACCCAGTTCATGGCCGCACAGGCCACTTAGAAAACCGTATTTATAGTGGCAGTTCCGAAGAAGATGTTCATGGCCGCACAGGCCACTTAGAAAGCAAAGTATAGCGAGCCAAAAATTAAGGCTGCGTTCATGGCCGCACAGGCCACTTAGAAATCGACGCGCAAAAGCTGGATGTATTGGCGAGTGTTCATGGCCGCACAGGCCACTTAGAAATATTACCCGTCGAATCATGACTCAATCGACGCGTTCATGGCCGCACAGGCCACTTAGAAATTTAACTGGGCTTAATCAAACAAGAGCCAGATGTTCATGGCCGCACAGGCCACTTAGAAACAAAACCGATGTTAGAACCGCAATCGATAAGTGTTCATGGCCGCACAGGCCACTTAGAAATAGGTCGATATTCAGTTCCGTATCGTTAGCCAGTTCATGGCCGCACAGGCCACTTAGAAATAGAGTTCACCGGATGGATCCAAGGCAAGCAAGTTCATGGCCGCACAGGCCACTTAGAAAAGTATGAAAACATTGATGGCCTAGAGTTCACCGTTCATGGCCGCACAGGCCACTTAGAAATCTAACTGATAATCCAATTATTTCGGCGGTTTGTTCATGGCCGCACAGGCCACTTAGAAAATAGAGAAGAAGGTTGAGGCGCTAAACTGGCTGTTCATGGCCGCACAGGCCACTTAGAAAGCGGCATTCAAATTACTAATCGCCGTTGCCACGTTCATGGCCGCACAGGCCACTTAGAAATACAACGGGGCGATAGTGATATAGACACAAACGTTCATGGCCGCACAGGCCACTTAGAAATACATTCCCCACCTTTTCAAACCCCAAAATCTGTTCATGGCCGCACAGGCCACTTAGAAATGAATCTGCCTAAGCCACTGCACAAAACAACTGTTCATGGCCGCACAGGCCACTTAGAAATCGATTCCGCTACCCGCCCTTTTCGCTGGTTTGTTCATGGCCGCACAGGCCACTTAGAAAGCCACCTGCTCACAATGTTTTTTGCTGGCACAGTTCATGGCCGCACAGGCCACTTAGAAAATCGAAATAACTGCCCATCACATCAAACAATGGTTCATGGCCGCACAGGCCACTTAGAAAGTTGAAGTTAAATATCTACGTTCGTCGCACGAGTTCATGGCCGCACAGGCCACTTAGAAAAAAACCCTAATTCATCTGTTATGAGTTTTACGGTTCATGGCCGCACAGGCCACTTAGAAAACGTTGATAGGTAATCGAACGCGCCAAGGTTTGTTCATGGCCGCACAGGCCACTTAGAAAATTAACAAACTGCTGAATTACACCCGTAGTGAGTTCATGGCCGCACAGGCCACTTAGAAAAATGCGAGAATGAGCATGGGTGGCGTACCTCCGTTCATGGCCGCACAGGCCACTTAGAAAATCACCGGAGGTTGGCGCTAAAGTTGTTCAACGTTCATGGCCGCACAGGCCACTTAGAAACGTGACAGTGAGATGGCTATTCGGCGTGAAGTGTTCATGGCCGCACAGGCCACTTAGAAAGATGGGTGGACGGACGGCGAGCAGTGGGATGAGTTCATGGCCGCACAGGCCACTTAGAAAGTTCGGCCAGTCGGTGTAGCACCGAGTAAAAGGTTCATGGCCGCACAGGCCACTTAGAAAAGTGGGCGTGATAGCAATGAGCTCATCGTGCTGTTCATGGCCGCACAGGCCACTTAGAAAATCCACATGCGTCCACTTCTCGCTCTCTTGCTGTTCATGGCCGCACAGGCCACTTAGAAATAAGTGAAGTGGCGGCAATAGCTAAGACGGGCGTTCATGGCCGCACAGGCCACTTAGAAATCGGGTGTTTTCAGCATGGCACAATGGCTGTAGTTCATGGCCGCACAGGCCACTTAGAAACTCCCAATCAACATAGCCCGACATGTGGCATCGTTCATGGCCGCACAGGCCACTTAGAAATACATGGAGGTAGCATCTCTTTAATGCTTTGTGCACCAATGATAATTTAAGTTAAGTGTATAAGCATAGTGGGTAGTTTAAAACTGTAGCACATATGTAGCACAGGAAAATATGGTTGGTAGTTACTATCGCTTGAAGCGAGGAAAAATGGTGGCCCCACCCTGACTTGAACAGGGGACCTGCCGATTATGAGTCGGATGCTCTAACCAACTGAGCTATGGGGCCGTAACTTTTTATTTCGCTTACAACAGGCTTACATCAAAATTTCAGTTAACTTTATTTTTCTATAAGTTGTTGTATTTAATATACTTTATATCTCTTAAAATGACCAGCGCAACTTATTATGAGTCGGATGCTCTAACCAACTGAGCTATGGGGCCATTTTGAAACTTGTGATTTTAGGTACAGCGACCTAACAAGCGAGCGCAAGTATAAGCAGTTTTAAATCTCTTGTCACGTCTAGAACAGCGTACTGTGAACAGTTTGCTTTATTTTTGTTCAGGTGCTTGCCCTTTCACCTCAATTTCATGTTAATTAAAAGCAATTCTTGACGAATAGGTAGGCGGGCTAGCACTATTGCCTTTCGTTGTTGTCGAATCTACAGAAGCCTTTCTCTTTCTTCTTTTGCATTCATTATTTATAGCTGGGTAGTTTTTAAAACATGAATATGATATTGCGTACGGGTGTGGTCTTCTTCTCACTACTTAGCTTATCGGCCTGTACTAAAATTGGGTTCGATAAGCGTGAGTCGGGAGAAATTCCGTTTAAACTCATTGGCGTTGAAACGGGCGCGTGTCCATTGCAAACGCGTATTGGGCAAGACAAATGGCAACTAGATTATTTTGGCTTTTACTTAAGCAATCCTGAGGTTCGTATAGATGGCCGCTGGCAGGTGGTTAAATTCAAACAAAACGAATGGCAAACGAAAAACGTGGCATTTCTTACGTTCCATTCTCTTTGTAATCACCCTGAAAACGCCAACAGTAAGATTATATTGGACGTGTCTGATGAGTTTATGAAGCTAGCCACAAATTTACGTTTTACGCTGGGCTTACCTTTTGAACAAAACCATCAATCACCAGAGTCTTTAGCCACACCATTAAATAACAAAGCCATGTTTAACAGTGTGCAGCAGGGGCACAAGTTTATGCGCTTGGACTTGTCTCACGCAGCGTCAGACAAACAGTGGCGCTATAGTTTAGGCAGTGTAGGGTGTCATTCGGCGTCAGCAGACGAAGCGCCAGAAAAAGTGTGTGACTTTACTAACCGCGTGGAGTTCATCCTTCCTATGACACAATTAGATACCGACCTAGCGCTTGAGATCTCCATTTCTAATATTGTTTCGCAAGTAAATTTAGATTTGCCACAAGACTGCGCGGTGCAGTCACCAGAAGCACCGCCGTGTAATAAGCTGCTTAAAAACTTATTGCATAGGCCTTGGTTGAAATGGGATTAGTGAGGTATTTAGTTGCGTAGGTAGGCTTGTTTACGTAAAAATACGACCCTAGTTAACTAAATTACACTATTTGTTGAATTTGTGTTTATACTTTAGACAATAAATTCAACCAAATGCCAATATTTATATTGTCTTTAGCATGTTAAACTTTGGCGTTATTGAGTCAAATTTTACACAGATCTAAATAAGTCAGACTGGTGCGGAGAGAAGAATGACAGAGAAGCCGTTCATTACTAGTGGTCGTAACACCATTATCCATAAGATTAGAAAGTTAGATTTGTTAGTCATCAATGGTGACGAGCATCCACCGATAATCGTGACTTATAAAGGCATAAAGCAGTATGATGGGAAAATCCCTGAAAACAAACGCGAAGCCAAAATGATGGATATGGAGCTTGTTGACGTAACAACGGGCGATGTTTTTGGTGATGAAAAAACACTACTGTTTATTCAAACCCTTAACGGTAAAGAATACAAAATAGACTACAGTAAAATTGGTACTAGTATGTTTATTAAAATACATCAAGACAGCATTTTTTAAGCTGTTCTGTATTATAACGCGGGACAACGCGGGGGCTTAAGCAATTTGCCCCCAGTTGTCTGCCGATAAGCTATTAAATCCGGTTATCAGCCTACCTTCGCCTTTTACTTGTACATACCTGGGCTCAAAAATTGAAAATCGGCATATGTCTACTGGGGTGACTTCCGACGCATTTACCCCTGAAATAACCCCCGCCGTTTCTAATCCTTCTGCCACTAATTCTGAACAAAACCAACTGCTAAAGTCCTCTTGGTTGTAACTGATGCTCTTAAAGATAGGGTGATCGTCTAGTGCATCAACTGCCGATCCGAATAATTGAAGCACATCATATCTTTTTCCATCCTGAGCAAACATAAAGTTGAAAAAGTCGCGTTTTCTCTCATTAAAGCGCTGTCGTGCTGTTTCACCCAGTGGCAACCACCAGATATCGCCATCGTAAGTATGTACCCGCTCACTTAGCCGGTTTGTCATCACGCCTTTTTTGCCTTCATATACGGTGGCTTCCATCACTTGGTTAAAGTACCTGCCACTGTCTTCGTCTCGCATTTTAGTTTGCATCACGATGGCAATGTGTGTCACCGCAGAACGAGTAGTCAGCTTTGTCCATTTTGAAAATAGACTGTTACCACCAAATGCAATGATGTCACCGGGGCGCATTTGTTCTCGAATCAAATGGTAGGGTTGTTGCTCTAGCATGTTGTCTTCCCTGTTTCATAAAAGTTCAATGGTTGTATCAAAGTGTGTACAAATGCCGACAAACCGCAGGCTACAACGATAATTAAACGGCCTTTATGGGCATCTTATCGCAACGTCGCAAAAAGCGACGTTTTAACGTTTTTATAGCGTGATTATTACAAAATTTCACTAGTTTATGTGTGCGGTTACGAAAATAGGTCGTTGTCGCATACATTTAATACATCAGAGGAAATTGATTATGTCTATGTCACGCCGCGTTACCTTATCTGCACTCGTTTGTATGTCACTTGCTTTAGCTGCTGGTTCAGCAAACGCAAGAGATTACCCTAAAGAAATTGAAAGCGATCTTATTGCCGTGTGTGAAGCAATAAAAAGTGATAACCGTTTAGCCTTGATGCGCGCAGTAAAGCGCAGCCGTTTAAGCTTTCAAACCCTTAATAAAGGCTTAGTGTGTAACGGCCAAGACATGTTGACCTTTGCGCTTACACATAATGCTTCTACCACGGGTAAACTTATTGCTCGTCGTACCAATGCCGACAGCGCCACGCTTACTGCTAAACGTTAATGACACATTACTTTGATACCATCCCTGGGCGTTGGACTGTGCTCTGCACAGTCCCTTTTTCTCCCTAGTATCGCGTAAACTCTTTAACTGTATTAAACATGATTGCATTGGTTTTTCTACAATCGGTAAGTCAGGCAACAAAGCTCGTGAATTTGCTTTGTCATCTGGATGTTTTCGACACTATATATCATGCCGAGAATGAGCAAGATTGTAGTGCGTTGTTGCAGCGAAACCCGAACGCTTTAAGTTTTTTAACCGTAGGTTTTGCGTCGCTTTGCCCGCCTTCTTCGTGCTGGGTGGCGGTGGGCGAAACCACATCCGATGCCTTAACGGCTTTTCACTATTCTGCCCAAGGGTTTATTCATGCCCCCTTTGATGAAAAACAGTTGGAATGCGTCATTCAGCGCTTAACCCTTCATTGCGAAAAAGCCCATAATCGCAGACAATATCAACGCTTGGTGAAGGGGTTATGCATTCAATACGGTGTGAATGAGCATGCGCTTTTAGCTACGCTTCGTCGTCAACACGCGCTTATTAAAGCGCCAGGTATCGTCAGTGTAAAAGCACAAGATGGATGGTGTTGTTTACAACCACAGGATATTAAGTGGATTGAAGCGTGTGGGGATTATATGGAAATTCATACCCTTGATAGGCGTTTGTTAGTACGTTCAACCCTATGTCAACTGATGCAAAAGTTAGGGCATGAATATTACATAAGGTGTAACCGTTCGGTTGCGGTTAATCTCGACTTTGTAGATAAAATAGACAAAGTAGGGAGTCAGCTTCATGTCATATTAGATGATGGTCAGCGGTTTAAGATGAGCCGACGTTATCAAACGCCGCAATGGCACCCTACAAAAGCCGCGTCTATGCTTGCTGAACTGCAGTGAACATACAATAAGACCTTTGTCCTGCTAGTATCTCGTCTGTGATATCAGTTACACTTTCTGCCTACTAAAGCGCGATGTCATGCAGTAAGGGAGATAGTCGATGAATAAAGCAGTAAAATGGCTGTCGGGTTGGGCCTCGGTACTTTTTTGCTATTATTCTGGTGTTTTTCTTTCTGCCCATTTTGAGTTAGTACTCCCAGGTACCCTAATTGGGTTGTTTTTGCTGCTAGGGGCCTTGTTTACTTTTCATATTGTTGAACCTTTAGTTTCTAACGCCGTCGCGCCATTACTAAAACATATGTCAGTTCTATTTGTACCTGCCGTGCTTGGTGTGTCTGTGTATTGGCCCGACATTCAGCGCCATGGCGCAGCGATTGTGGTTGCTGTGGTTTTGTCTACTGCATTTAGCTTGGGAGTTACGGCTAAAATTGCTAGTAAATTTATGCGCCATAGACACCCGCAGGGCGATAGGGGGAATCAGTGAGCGATATTCTCTCTACAACACTATCTATCACGGGCGGGGTTTGGCTAAGCCTTACCTTAATAGCCTACGCCGCTGCGCTTGTTTTGAATAAACACTGCAAGGGACACCCTCTTGCCCATCCTCTAATTACCACTTCTGCAATAATTAGCTTGGCCCTGTTAGTGAGTCAGGTGTCGGTGGCAAACTATCAGACGTCCGCAAGTTTCCTTCATTGGTTGCTAGGCCCAGCAACTGTGGCGTTGGCCTTACCCATTTACCGACAATGGCAAGTGCTCAAGCATTATGGCTGGCGCTTGCTTCTTAGTATCGTTATTGGCGGCGTGATTGCGCCCATTACGGCATGGTTTGGTTTATGGATAAGCAGTGCGTCTGCCGCTTTGCAGATGTCAATGTTGGTGAAGTCAATTACTACTCCTTTAGCCATGGAAACCGCAAGCCAAATCAACGGTACTCCTGCGCTAGCCGCTGTGTTTGTCATCATGACAGGGATTGCAGGTGCAATTATGTCTTCTTGGGTTTTTCAGCTGTGCAAAGTCGAAGACACTCAAGCGCAAGGTATAGCGCTTGGAACAGTAGCCCACGCAGTAGGCACGGCAAAAGCATTGCAACTGGGCGATGATGTAGCTGCAATGGCAACATTGGGGTTGTGTGTCAACGGTATTGTTACTGCCATTGTGTTGCCGTTATTTTTTATTAGCGCTTAGCCATTGTGCTAATTTGCACCGATTGAATGTGGCAAATTCCGCCAAAAGTGCTATTCCTAATAGAGCAATAACACGTCACTATAGACATGTTGTTTTTGGTGGCTTTAGTTTCTGGTTTAAGTGCCGATAAAGTTAAAGTGGTGCGCATTACTTGCGTTATCGTCAATTCAAGGTGGTGTATTCGCTCAATGTTTTCTGTACTCGTCTGTGACGATTCACTGGTTGCTCGCAAGCAAGTGGCTAAATGTTTACCGCAGGATTGGGATGTAGCGGTACATTTTGCTAAAAATGGCCAAGAAGCTGTGGCAGCGTTGAGCGAAGGAAAAGGGGATCTTCTTCTACTCGACCTAAATATGCCTATATTAGATGGTTATGGCACGCTAGAAGCAATCAAAAATCAAGGATTAAACACCAAAGTCATCGTCATTTCCGGCGATATACAGCCAGAGGCTTACGATCGAGTTACCGCGTTAGGTGCACTCGACTTTATTCGCAAACCGGTTAATCCTAAAACCCTGAGCGAAATGCTTGAAAAGCATCACATTCGTCACGTTGAAGTGGAAGAGGTGGTTGAGCAAACCCCCTTAGACCCAGATATTCGCGATTGCTACCAAGAAATTACCAATATTGCGATGGGGCAGGCTGGCGATCACCTTGCCCGTATCATGAACGTATTTGTTCGCTTACCCATTCCTAATGTTAATCTTATTGAAGTGTCTGAATTGCATATGATGTTGTCAGATATTGAGAGCCATGAGCAAGTTACTGCGGTGTGCCAAGGCTTCCTAGGCCCAGGTATCAGTGGCGAAGCGCTGTGCATTTTAAGTGATTCCAGTTTTGAAGACGTGGCTAAAATACTCAATGTAGAAGGTGAGGTAGACGATCAACTACAGCTTGAATTGCTAATGGACGCTGCCAGCATACTCATTGGCACTTGCTTAAGCGGGTTAGCGGTACAAATGGATGTGAATTTCAGTCAGGGGCACCCTATAGTATTGGGTCAACACAGAGCCATTACTGAGATTATCAGTATGAATCAAATGCAGTGGAAACGTACCCTTGCCATTGAATTAAGCTACGGGCTAGAAGGTTACAACGTTCAATGCGATCTCATTTTGCTCTTTACCGAAGAGTCGATGAAAACCATGAACGCTAAGTTAGCTCACTTGTTGGAGGATATGTAATGAGCCAGCAATTAGATGAGTTGTTAGAATTCCACTGGATGATGGACATGCTGCAATCTGTGGACGTGGGCATTGTGGTGTTTAATCGACAGTTCCAAATTCAAGTCTGGAATGGGTTCATGCAAAGCCACAGTTGTATGTTACCCAGCGAAGTCCGAGATAAATCGTTATTCGACCTCTTTCCGGCGATTAAAGAGGACTGGTTTAAGAAGAAGTCTAACCCCGTATTTGATCTAAAAACCCGTGCCTTTATGACATGGGAACAGCGCCCTTATTTATTCAAGTTTCCCAACTATCGGCCGATTACAGGTAGTGAGTCATTTATGTATCAAAATATCACTTTAACGCCGCTGACATCGGCGACCGGTAAAGTTGATTACGTCAGTATGATGATTTACGACATGACGGACGTGGCGGTAGGGAAAAAACAACTTGAGGCACTACAGGTGTCCATATCTGAGGCGCAAGAGCGCAATCAATCCCTGCTATAAAGTGCATCACAACATGCGCTCTACTCACAGTTAAATTTATTCACGTTTTTTATTCGGCCCTTACTTATAGTGTGTTGAATTGTGGGAGTTCTTATGCAAATTAGAAGTGGTGCGTATGCTAAGTGTGCGCTTTTCACCGTTGCCACAGTATTCTTTTTATCCGCGTGCGGTGGCGGTTCTGACGGCAATTCAGATAGTGGTTCCAATAGTGATAACGACACTGAATTACTCGTCAATGCGGGGCCCGATGATACCGTCACCGAAGGTGCTACCTATTCACTAAGCGCGGAAGTGACCGGTGGTGACGGGGAATACACCTACAATTGGACCGCATCGCCTTCGTTAACGTTAACACATGACGATACGAGCTCCTCAGAAGCCAGTTTTACTGCCCCTGCCGTGTCTGTAGACACTGAATATACGCTGACGGTGTCGGTAAATGATACGTCTGGAAATACCGACAGCGACTTCACTATTATCACCGTGAGCCCAGTCAATATTGCCCCAGTCGCTGCCATTTCGGTTCCCGAATGGGACGGTCTCGGCGAAAACTATTTCCCTGGAGGCGTTGAGGTCATCCTAGATGGTTCGGGCAGTTCCGATGAGGACGCTAGCGATACCAGCGATGCGATAAGTGAATATAGCTGGACACAAACCGACGGTACCAACGTGATTGTGGGGGAAGAAACGAATTTATCTACACTTACCTTTACAACCCCCATTTTAAACGACGAAGAAAGTCTGACATTTCAACTAGAAGTAACAGATAGTGAAGGTGCGACTGATACAGAGACAGTCACGCTAACTATACAGTCCAAAAGTGACACTTTACCTCTTGTGGATGCAGGATATTCTCAAGGTGTTTTTAGCGGTGAAGTCATTATTTTAGAGGGCACGGCCAGTACCAGTATTTCTGAAGCTGAACCTTTAACCTATAGCTGGGCACGAAGTAACAACGTAACAGCTTCCCAGTACGCGGAAACTGAGAAGGACGGGTACGTAAGCATAAAAGCCATCGACGACACCGATGTATTGTCTACCTTTGCCATTGCACCCTCGGTAAGCGAGTACACAGTGGTGGCTTACACACTCACAGTGACAGATGCTTTTGGTAACCAAGTGGAAGACACCATTAACGTGGGGGTGAGAGAAATGCCCACGCCACTTATCAATGACACAGGTTTTTTACAGCAAGCCACAAACAACGCACTCACCGAGGCACAGCAAAACGACTGGCCCGGTCAAGATGGCCAACGAGGTGCTGACATTGTGGAGCAAAATGGTTATATCGAAAAAGCAGGGCGAGGAAAAGCCGGTTTCGATTTTACGCGTTTAAACGCAAACGGCGATGAGCAGGATGCAAGCGCCGACACTTGGTCTTGCGTTCGCGATAACGTTACGGGGTTAGTGTGGGAAGTAAAAACCGATGACGGTGGTTTACAAGACAAAGATTATCTTTATTCGTGGTACAGCGACGATGAAAATGGCGGCTACGTGGGCGATGAAAATGGCGATGATACCAGCTGTACATTAACTAGCTGCAATACGCAAGCCTATGAAAATGCACTGAACGAACAAGGGTTATGTGGCTTTTATGACTGGCGGATGCCAACTCACCATGAGCTATTCACACTTATGCACTTAGGGTTGTCTGACAGCATTGCCATAGATGAAGATTACTTCCCCTATACAGGCACGGTGGGTACTAGCCCTGTATGGTATTGGACCTCCATACCCAGTGCTGACGGTGTAAATAGTGAAGATGCACAAAATGCATGGGCGTTAGATTTTGACTCTGGCGTAGACAACTTTTTAAATAAATCTACCGCGGCGCGAGTTCGCTTAGTCAGAGCAGGGAGATAATGATGAATAAGAAAGTTGCCTCACTGGCTTTATTAATGGGTATCTGTGGACATGTTAGCGCTCAGACTTGCTTATCTAGCGGCATTGAAACCACACCAGAATCTGATTTTAGTGTCGTTTCAGATAGTACGTATTTGCACGATACAACAGATTTAGTATGGAAACGATGTGCTGAAGGGCAAACTTGGGATGGCACCACCTGTGACGGTGAAGCGGTGAAATACACATGGCAAGAAGCATTGCAGTTAGCGCATGAAGCCAGTAACGAAGATTTATTAGGATGGCGGTTACCGAACGTAAAAGAGTTGGCTTCTATTGCAGAGCGCCAATGTGTGCGTCCCGCGGTAAATAGCACATTATTTCCAGAAACCCCACCAGATGACTTTTGGACTTCAACACCGTCCTCAGACGATCCCGATAGGGCTTGGGTGGTCGCATTCTTTAACGCGAGTCATTCTATAAAGGAGAAAGATCGCTACATTTACGTGCGTTTAGTGAGAACGTACACCGACGATTAAAGCATTTAGTCTTTAGTATAAATACAAAGGCTTTAAGTATAATACTAAAAAGCACGCCGTTATACTGCGTGCTTTTATTTTTGTCATAAAGGTACTTCTCGCCTCTGCTTCACCCTGATTTTTAGCGGTTTAGACTCATGTCACCTTCCTATTTCAGAAGAAGCTAGCCACAATACTCACATGAATGATTTTAAATACCTGATTACGGGTTTACTTAGTTTTCTTTCGCTTAGCTGGTGTACGCCGGCCATGGCTGAATTTACCTGTAATATCGACTTTGGCTATGGCCTTGCCGTTAACGACACTCAAGTCAGAGTGATGGAAAAGTCGAGAACTCTTGTTCAAATTAATAATCAAGATCAGCTTTTCATCGCAGGCCGATGGCAAGAGCTCACGCCAGAACAGGCTGTGTGGTTGCAAGAGTATTCCGATGGGCTACATTATGTGGTGCCCAAAATGATTATATTGGCTACTGAAGGCGTGGATTTGGCTATTGATACCATAGAGCATGTCTATCTGGGGTTAGTGGGTAGCGATCACGACAGCTACGCTAGGCTGAATACCGCGATGAAACGCGTTCAGGCGCGGGTAAAAGATAAGTTTCGCCATGCGAGCAACCATTATTTTATCGGTCCTGGATCGCTAGAAAGTGTTGATGATTTCGTGGATAGCGAAATAGAAGCACAACTTGAAGAAGCAATTTCCACCTCAGTAGGCGGCATTTTATCGGCGATTAGTGGCATTAATACCAGTAATGGCGAAGTCAGCAGTGATAAAGTGGCTGAAATTACCCGTCAGCTTGAAACGGTGGGTGAACAACTCGAGCGCGATGTAGGCGATAAAGCCACCACGCTTCGTAAAAAGGCGCAGTGGTTTTGTAACAAGCTTAAACGCTTAGACATTGCTGAAGAAAAGTTACGAGAGAGCATCCCCGCGTTCAAACCGTATAACATTATTACTTCTAGCCAAGACAGCAAAGATTAACGATTACACAAAACAAGAGAGAAGTGTGTTTAAATACCGGCGGCCTTTATCAGTCACTTGCCAGTGTGAAGGTGATAGTCGAAGTAATCCTTGCTGCTGTGCGTCGGCCAATGCATTAGTCACGTTTTTCGGCAATGACAGCCCCGTGAATGATGAGAAGTCGTCAATAGGACAAGGCTCCACTAACCTAAACCTATTCATAAAAAATTCAAACGGTAAGTCGTCCTCTTCCACGAGGGTTTGAGTATCCAGGTATGGCCTACTCAATTCCATGTAGCCTCTCGGGTGTTTTACTTTTACCGTTCTATGTATGGTTCCTTTACTCGCGTCGGTAATTTTGCCATGAGCGCCGCAACCGATACCCAGATAATCACCAAATCGCCAATAGTTTAAATTATGTTGGCATTGATGCCCGTGTTTAGCGTAGCCAGATATTTCGTATTGATGATAGCCTGCGGCTTCAAGAATCTCATGTCCGCGTTGTTGAATTTCCCACAAAATATCGTCGTGTGGCAATTCAGGTGGGCGCGAATAAAAAGGCGTATTGGGTTCAATAGTGAGTTGATACCACGACAAATGGTAAGGGTTTAATGCGATCCCTTGTGTTAAATCTGCCATGGCATTCTCTACGCTTTGCTCTGGTAAGCCATGCATGAGATCTAAATTAAACGTAGGTAGCCCCGCACTGTGGGCTTGTTTTACCGCATTTTCAGCTTGGCTGTCATTATGAATACGGCCTAGCACTTTTAAATGCTTAGGCTGAAAACTTTGAATGCCCACCGATATTCTGTTTATGCCTGCCTGATAAAAGCCTGCAAACTTACCTGCTTCAACGGTACCTGGGTTGGCTTCCATGGTTATTTCAGCAGTGTCACTCAAGTTAACCCGCTGTTTAACGCCGTTTAAGATGTCAGCCATGGCCTCGCTAGAAAACAAGCTAGGCGTGCCACCACCAATGAAGATAGTCTCAACAGGGCGGTCGCCAATACGTTTCGCATCAATGGCTAAATCGTCCAACAGGTGCGCTACATATTCTTTCTCGGGTAAATCAGATTTAAGCCCGTGAGAGTTAAAATCACAGTACGGACACTTTTGAACACACCAAGGAATGTGGATATAAAGGCTAAGCGGTGGATTACGCAAAAGTCGCTCTCATATTATCAAGCAAAATCGCTAGGGCGTTGCCGCGATGACTAATGCGGTTCTTTTCGGCTTTCTCTAATTCTGCGGCAGTGCAGCCATGAGTTGGCACGTGAAATACTGGGTCGTAACCAAAACCGTCGTTACCAGAGCGAGCAGTTAAAATTTCGCCTTGCCACTTACCTTGGCTAACCAGTGGTACTGGGTCTTCAGCATGGCGCATAAACACTAAAGTACAGAAGAAATGCGCTTTACGCTGGGTTTCGCCATCTAGGGCAGCTAACAACGTGTCGATATTGGTATCATCAGTTGCATCAGCGCCAGCATAGCGGGCTGAATAAATACCGGGAGCACCGCCAAGCGCGTCGACCACCAAGCCTGAGTCATCGGCAATAGCAGGAAGGCCTGTTACTTTTGCGGCATGACGCGCTTTAATAATGGCATTTTCAACGAATGTTGTACCTGTTTCAGGCACATCCGATACACCTAATTCTTTTTGCGCCACAACGTCTACACCGTACTCTGCAAACAAGGATGCAAACTCACGCACCTTGCCTTGATTACCTGTGGCTAAAACAATTTTTTCTGGGAATTTCATTGTGCCAGACTCCTCGTTGTTTCTTTGCTCCTGAAATAAGCTCGAACACATTCATCGGGTTACTTTAGGTTATTCAGGACGAAGGTTGGGAGTGGTTTGAGCAAACCCTCTGCCGCAGGGATGCGGCAGCGGAGCGCACATGGATGTGTTTACCGCGTGTTTGCGAAAGCCACTCCCAACCTTCGGCCGTCGCATCGCTCACCCTCTACGTGCTCGAGTTTTACTTTTTCTTCTTAGGCTTAGCTTTTGCCTTGGCTTTGTCTTTGGCCTTCACTTTTTTCTTTTTAGGGCCAATCTTCGGCGTTTTGTTTTTAGGGCGTAACTCGTCAATAACACGAGCTTTAAGTGGTTCGCCCATGTAACGTGCGGTTTTGGCTACCATGTCAAAATCGTGGGCCTCAACCAAAGATATTGCAGTACCTTTGGCGCCAGCGCGGCCGGTTCTGCCAATGCGGTGCACGTAAACGTCAGCTTTGCGCGGCATGTCGAAGTTAATTACATGGCTTACGTTAGGTACGTCGATGCCACGGGCAGCAACATCCGTTGCCAGCAAAATAGGTACTTCACCACTTTTGAAACGGGCTAGCGCTGCAATACGTTTGTCTTGTGGCATTTCGCCCTGTAGCCAGCACACTGGAATATCTTTCGAGGCTAAGAAGTCTTTTAGCATTTGCAGGCGTTCGCGGGTTTTCACAAACACAACCGCTGACGTCGTCGTTTCTTGCTTCAAAATATTCACTAGCAAAGCTTGCTTGTGGTTCATGTCGTCAGCAAGGTGATACCACTGATGAATTTTGTTCTTCTCTTTACGAGACGGGTTCGCTTCAATCACTTCAGGGTTATTAAG
>ERZ724574.110-NODE-110-length-12479-cov-4.383420_pt1:10000-12479 | contig 12479 bp, 11 predicted proteins | sample MGYA00375868_ERZ724574 | MGnify/ENA primary metagenome ERZ724574 (study PRJEB28725, sample SAMN03264852) | marine sediment metagenome | biome: marine pelagic biome; feature: marine oligotrophic desert; material: marine snow | place: Pacific Ocean:North...
CAGAGACGACTAGCCTATCCGGCTGCGCCCCCGAAGGATGGAAGGTAGGATCGGTTGATAAGAGAGGAGTGGGCCGGTCCCGGAGGTACTGCAATACCGGGTCAACCCGTGGCAAAGGCGGAGCAAGCCCCTGACACTTCGCCGAGTTCCAAAAATCAGTTTAATATCGTTGTGGCCCAGTGGGCCACGTATCAGATATTAAGCTGATAAGAACAGATACTACACTTTGATCTTAGCCAAAAGGCCGAGAAGCGATAGCCCTGGCCCGTCCGGCTGGCCATGGCTGCACGGCGCCTCCGGGCAGCTGGCCGGGAGCAGGGGACGGCACTCTCCGCCTGACACACCGGCCCCGCTTGCCCAGTTCCGTATAGCCAGCGGGGCCGCGCTCTCGCCTTCTTGATCGCCGTCCGGTTCTAGTGGTGAGCTTTTGCTGAGACGCTGGCCGGAGGCACGGGAGCCCGGCGTTTCCCCCGTGTCCGCCGGGGGAAGGGAGCCCTGTCCTCCCCGCCTTGTGTTGGCCAAAAAGGCAATAAGTTTACGGCACCCAGTATTCCCAGGCGGTCACCCATCCAAGTACTAACTGGGCTCGACGTTGCTTAACTTCAGTGATCGGACGAGAACTGGTGTTTTCAACGTGATATGGCCGTAAACATTAGGTACGCCTCCGGCACCCACCTGATGGCTGAGCCTGCCTGGCCTGGGAGTGCATCATGCTCCCTCCCTGCCGAGTGTATGGGAACTGCTGAGCCTGCACGGTGTCCTCCGGGAAACTTCAAGTCTATGGAATCCGGGGGAAGTGTGGCTGCAAAGCTGAACCCGCAAAGGGTCCCCGCAGCGGTGGTTTTCGCTCTCCCAGCGGCGCCGGTGCGGCGTGCGGTGAGCGGCAAGTGGCTGGCCGGATGGGCCCTTCCAAGACCTTCGTTTTCCACCCACTGGCGACTCGATGCTGCCACCGGATGCGCCAGGGCGCCCGCGGCCGTCCGGCAGTTCCTTATAGCTATAAGGAACTGAACCACTGCAAACACATTTCATCAGCGGGCTGGCCCCACCCGGGCGGCTGGTGGCTGAGCCTGACCCATGGGACACCTGCTCCGGGGTCTTGGCTAGGTAGCCGGACGCTCACATCCGGCTGTCCGGCAAGCCCCGGGCACTGGGAGCACTGGGGGCCCCCGCAAACCGGCCCAAAACAGCCGGTTTCGACTCTTTTTTGGCTCCCGCGGTACCGTCCGGCGTCCGGCCGTCCGGTATGTGGGTCGGGATGGACGCGCCTCGCCAAGAGCTTTCCGCAGGTGGTTTCAGCAAGTCTGTAGGCCGTCCCTAGGTCGAGTTATTGCGTGTTTAGTGTCTCATCGACCGGGCGGTCTCGGCCCCCCAGCGGTGTTTGGCGCTCTCCCAGCGGCGCCGCTGCGGCGTGAGGTGAGCGGCGAGTGGCAGGCCGGATGGGCCTTTCCCAGACCTTCATTTTCCACCCACTGGCGACTCGATGCTGCCAGGCATTGCGCCAGGCCGTCCGTTTTACTGCGAAAAAGTGACTAAAAAAACACTCAAAAAAATGGCAAAGTCCCATACATGTGAAGAAATTTTACAAGTCCAAGAGCTCATCGACCGGGAAGTCTGGTCTCCGAACTTTGGGACGCTCCTGGTCAGCCTGTGATAGGTCTACGGGGACAATTTCGGTGTCTACCCCCATGTTTTTGGGTGCGTTCTGTCCGATGGCCGCGTCGGCGACGCTCTCCCGGACGCCGGATAGGGGGCTAGGACCCTATCCGGTGAGTTGACGAACTTGACGACGGCCCAGCGCACGGCGCTGCGGGCCATAGGTGCCGAATTGGACTTGAACCAGCCGTGCTGGGCTCTGGCTCTTCGCCCAACTCGCTGAACTTGCGCCACGAGGCCTCCTTCACGCCTCTAGGACCGTCACGTTCGGCGACGTTCGGGGAGCGCCACGTCGTTACGGCTGGCGTCAGGGGGCCGGGGAAAGAATTCCGGCGGAAACTCGTCCCTTGCCTACCTGTTGGCGGCGAAAAATTGGCGACCGGGCTAAATGCAACAAAAATTTGGGCAGTACTTTGCCACTGCCAATGTGATTTTCCCCCACTGCCAATGTGATGTCTCATCGACCGGGAGGTCTGGTCCAAACCTCCGACTTTGGGACGCTCTTGCTCAGCCCACGGTAGGTCTGCGGGGACAGTTTTGGTGTCTATCCCCATGTTTTCAGGGGCGTTCTGTCCGATGGCAGCGTCGGCGACGCTCTCCCGGACACCGGATAGGGTGCCAGGACCCTATCCGGTACGTCGACGAACTTGACGACGACGCACAGCTCGGCGCTGCGGGCCATAGGTGCCAAATTCGACTTGAACCAGCCGTGCTGGGCTCTGGCTCTCTGCCCAAGTCGCTGAAACTGCGCTACGAGGCCTCCTTCTCACCTCTAGCACCCCCACGTCCGGCGACGCCTGGGGAGCGCCACCACGTTAACGGC
>ERZ724574.112-NODE-112-length-11879-cov-3.950136_pt1 | contig 11879 bp, 10 predicted proteins | sample MGYA00375868_ERZ724574 | MGnify/ENA primary metagenome ERZ724574 (study PRJEB28725, sample SAMN03264852) | marine sediment metagenome | biome: marine pelagic biome; feature: marine oligotrophic desert; material: marine snow | place: Pacific Ocean:North Pacific...
ATGGGAAACAGGTTCGGGGGGAGGAACGTGGATATGGTTTTTTCGTACAGGGCACCTAACCTGTCTGGTAACGCGGCGGTGGATCAAGCCGGCTCTATGTATCTCTGCGAGCTTGCCTTAGATATGTGTCATCAAGTCTTAAAGCCAGGTGGTAATTTTGCAATTAAAGTTTTTCAGGGTGAAGGGTTTGATGAATTCCTGAAAGATTTGCGTAGCGCCTTTACTACCCTTAAAACGCGGAAACCAGATTCGTCTCGATCCCGTTCAAGGGAGGTGTATTTGGTGGCTTGTGGTTATAAAGTGTAGTACTCTTTCGAGTAAGCGATTTTCGTTGCGAAAGACTGTAGGCAAAGTGAACAAACTCTTGTGTGTTCACTCTAAGTCTCAGGCTTTCGGTTTTTTTAGAGGTTAGTAGCATTGAGCGATATGGCAAAAAATTTAATCTTATGGTTGGTTATCGCCGTTGTGTTAATGTCTGTTTTTCAGAGCTTTTCACCCAGTGAATCAGCACGAACGCAGACCGATTACACAACATTCCTAAGAGAAGCTGAACAAGGAAATATCCGTGAAGTTCGCATCAACAATGATGGTGAAATTCGTGGTACTAAACGTTCGGGTGACACATTCCAGACGAACGTTCCTTACTTCGACGACAAGTTAATTTCAGATTTAGTTAAAAATGACGTGCGTGTCTACGGTGAGCCGCCGGAAGAGCAGTCAATTTTAACGTCTATCTTTATTTCTTGGTTCCCCATGTTGTTGCTTATTGGTGTATGGATATTCTTTATGCGTCAAATGCAAGGGGGCGGTGGCCGCGGCGCCATGTCTTTCGGTAAGAGTAAAGCGCGCTTACTGGGCGAAGACCAAATCAAGACCACATTTGCCGATGTTGCTGGGTGTGATGAAGCGAAAGAAGATGTATCAGAATTGGTAGACTTCCTTCGTGACCCATCAAAATTCCAGAAATTAGGCGGTAAAATCCCTAAAGGCGTACTTATGGTAGGCCCTCCAGGAACAGGTAAAACCTTGCTAGCGAAAGCGATTGCCGGTGAAGCTAAAGTGCCTTTCTTCACTATTTCGGGGTCTGATTTCGTCGAAATGTTTGTGGGTGTCGGTGCATCACGTGTTCGCGATATGTTTGAACAAGCGAAAAAAGCAGCACCATGCATTATCTTTATTGATGAAATCGATGCAGTGGGTCGTCAGCGAGGCGCAGGTTTAGGTGGCGGTCACGATGAGCGTGAACAAACCCTCAACCAAATGCTTGTCGAGATGGACGGTTTCGAAGGTCATGAAGGTATCATCGTTATTGCGGCAACCAACCGTCCTGACGTACTTGATCCAGCATTACTGCGTCCCGGTCGATTCGACCGTCAGGTGGTTGTAGGTCTGCCCGATATTCGTGGTCGTGAACAAATACTTAAGGTGCATATCCGTAAGGTTCCCGTGGCTGATAATGTAGAGCCGTCAGTCATTGCTCGCGGTACCCCAGGTTTCTCTGGTGCCGACTTAGCCAACCTCGTGAACGAAGCTGCATTATTTGCTGCTCGTGGAAACAAGCGCCTTGTTTCTATGGAAGAGTTCGAGAAGGCGAAAGACAAAATCATGATGGGCTCTGAACGTAAGTCTATGGTGATGTCTGAGTCAGAAAAAGAAATGACGGCGTATCACGAAGCTGGTCACGCTATTGTGGGTCGTTTAGTACCAGAGCATGATCCAGTTTATAAGGTATCTATTATTCCTCGTGGTCGTGCATTAGGTGTGACTATGTATTTGCCTGAGCAAGATAGAGTAAGCCATTCTAAGCAGCATTTAGAAAGTATGATTTCTAGCTTGTTTGGCGGCCGAATTGCAGAGCAAATCATTTATGGCGATGACAAGGTGACCACAGGGGCCTCTAACGACATCGAACGTGCCACTGAAATTGCTCGTAAGATGGTTACTCAATGGGGGCTTTCAACGAAAATGGGCCCAATGCTGTATGCAGAAGATGAAGGTGAAGTTTTCTTAGGCAAGTCTATGTCTAAAGCAACCAACATGTCTGATGATACGGCCAGAGCCATTGATGCTGAAATTAAGTCGTTAATTGATAGTAACTACGACCGTGCACACAAAATCTTAGAAGAGAATATTGATATTCTCCATTCTATGAAAGATGCGCTAATGAAGTATGAAACTATTGATGCCAAACAAATTGACGATTTAATGAACCGTACAGATGTGCGTCCTCCTGCTGATTGGGGTGACCGCTCGCCGTCAGGCGGTGACAAACCAAGCGGTGGCAAGCCAGCGCGTGAAGGTGAAATTACCGACGATGGTGTTGATAAGCCGTCTGTAGGTAAGCCAGGCGATTTGCCCAGCTAAGCTTCTTAGGCTAAACGTGAAAAACGCCAGTTAATCTGGCGTTTTTTGTATGTGTTAATGCAATACGAGTGATTTTTAATGCGCTTTGCTAACCGGGAAATAGACCTCTCTACCCCTAAGATCATGGGGATTTTAAACGTGACCCCTGATTCCTTTTCTGACGGCGGTAAACACCATCATCTTGACAGTGCCTTACGCCATGCCCATGACATGGTTGAAAAAGGTGCGACTTTTATCGACGTGGGCGGTGAATCCACCCGCCCTGGCGCTGCAACAGTAAGTGAAAGTGAAGAACTCGATAGAGTCATTCCTGTCATTGAACGTTTACACAGTGAGTTAGACTGTGTCATTTCCGTAGATACCAGCAAAGCGATGGTTATGAGAGAGGCCGTCCAAGCGGGTGCCGGGCTTATTAATGACGTAAGGGCTTTAGCAGAACCCAATGCATTAGAGGTTGCAGCGCATTCTTCGGTTCCTGTTTGCTTAATGCATATGAAAGGGCAGCCCACTACCATGCAACAAAACCCTGAGTACACAAGTGTAGTGGATGATGTAACAGGATTTTTATTACAGCGTGTAGACGCTTGTATTCAGGCCGGGATAAATCGCGACAATATCCTGCTTGACCCAGGGTATGGCTTCGGTAAAACCCTTTCTCATAACTATACGTTAGTGAAATATTTGCCCAAGATTATGGCGTTGGGTTACCCCGTGTTAGTGGGAATGTCTAGAAAGTCCATGATTGGCAGCTTACTTGATAGAAAAGTGGAAGAGCGCTTGGCGGGAAGTGTGGCACTCGCTACAATTGCTGCCACTATGCGAGCGCACATTATTCGTGTTCATGATGTACAAGAAACCAGTGATGCCGTGTCTATTGTTAACATGGTTCATGAAGTAAAATAAGGATTTAAAAATGGGTCAGCGCAAATATTTTGGTACTGATGGTATTCGTGGCAAAGTGGGTGAAAGTAACATAAACCCTGAATTTGTTACCAAACTTGGCTGGGCGGCAGGTAAAGTCCTTGCTGGCCGTGGCACTAATAAAGTACTCATTGGTAAAGATACCCGTATTTCTGGTTACATGCTTGAATCATCATTGGAATCAGGGCTATCTGCTGCGGGCATCGATATTGGTTTGCTTGGGCCAATGCCCACACCGGCAATTGCCTATTTAACGAAAACCTTTCGTTCTGAGGCTGGCATTGTCATCAGTGCTTCACATAACCCTTATTACGACAACGGTATTAAGTTCTTTTCATCCAATGGCTTTAAGCTTGATGATGATATAGAACACGCTATTGAGGCTATGCTTGAGGAACCCATGACGTGTGTTGCGTCAGATAAATTGGGTAAGGCTACGCGCATTAATGACGCAGCGGGCCGTTACATCGAATTCTGTAAAGGTACATTCCCCTCTGAATTGTCTTTAACGGGACTAAAGATTGTCGTGGATTGTGCGCACGGCGCGACTTATCACATTGCGCCTAACGTGTTGCGTGAATTAGGTGCCACGGTTATTGAAATTGGCACCGCGCCGAACGGCTTAAATATCAACGAAAACGTGGGCGCTACTTCTTTAGACGCCATTGTTGAGGCGGTTAAAGCGCATCACGCCGATTTAGGCTTTGCCCTGGACGGCGACGGCGATCGTATCATGATGGTAGATCATTTAGGTAACGTGATCGATGGTGATCAAATTGTGTTCATGATTGCGCGGGATGCATTAAAAAATGGCCGAATGCAAGGGGGAGTTGTTGGCACCCTGATGAGTAACTTGGGCTTAGAGGTGGCGTTGAGTCGCTTGGGTGTTCCCTTTGCACGAAGCAAAGTAGGAGATCGCTATGTCATGGAATTGTTGCAAGACAAAGGGTGGACCATCGGCGGCGAAAGTTCTGGCCATATTTTGAATTTAACGGCGTCTTCCACCGGAGATGGTATCGTGGCTGGTTTACAAGTTATTGCTGCCATGTTGCGTTCAGACATGGACTTACACGACCTGAGCAGCGGCTTTGAAATGTATCCGCAACGGCTCATCAACGTGCGCTATACAAATTTAGATGAAGACTACCTTGCTCATGATGCTGTACAAAAAGGCAAAGCAGATGCAGAAGCGGCGTTAGGTAAGCGAGGGCGTGTTTTATTACGCAAAAGTGGCACTGAACCCTTAATTCGCGTTATGGTTGAATCTGATGATGAAGCCCAAACAGAGAAGTGGGCTGAACATATCGCTGAAATTGTTCGTAAAGTCGCCAATTGATTGGCATGACTGGAATTTTTGCTTTTTATGCTTGTATATTTTATTTGAAATCGTTAATATCACGCCCGCTTTAAGACAGGGCTAAGGTCTATAGTGTGAAGAATAATAGAACGCCATTCGTGGCAGGTAACTGGAAAATGAACGGTGACCGTTCACTGGTGTCAACGTTTAGTGCATCGCTTGATAGTCATGCAGTAAGCAATGTAGACATTGTTTTATGTCCACCGGCTGTTTATTTACCGCTATTTTCTTCGGCTAACTTTAGTTTAGGCGGGCAAGATTTAAGTGCTCAAGAACCGGGTGCACACACAGGTGATGTGTCTGGTGAAATGCTTAAGGATGTTGGCTGCAGTTATGTTATTGTAGGCCATTCGGAGCGCCGGGAAGATCATGGCGAGTCGAACAGTGATGTTGCTAAAAAAGCCAGTAAAGCATTAGCGTGCGGCTTAACGCCTATTATTTGCATTGGCGAACCCTTAGCGGTGAGAGAAGCAGGTGAGGTTGAAGCCTTTTTATCTGAGCAATTAAAAGCGTTGGTAGAACATCTCAGTGTAGATGACTTATCTAAATCGGTTATTGCTTACGAGCCAATATGGGCTATAGGCACAGGTAAGACAGCATCACCAGAACAAGCGCAAGATGTACACAAATTTATCCGTGAGTTTTTTGCGAACGAAGACAAGACACTAGCGGAAGGGCTGCGCATTTTATATGGCGGCAGTGTAAAGCCTGACAATGCAAAAACATTATTTGCACAGGCTGATGTAGATGGCGGGCTCATTGGGGGCGCCAGCTTAAAAGTCGAAGATTTTATTTCAATTTGCCAAGCGGCAAACTGACGAGGTTATTATGGTTTATGAAGTGCTACTTGTAGCCTATTTGATTGTAGCTCTATTGCTTATTGGATTTGTACTTATCCAGCAAGGCAAAGGGGCTGATATGGGCGCTTCTTTCGGTAGCGGTGGCTCTAATACTGTTTTTGGTTCTTCTGGCTCAGGTAATTTTATGAGCCGAACAACCGCGGTTTTGGCCGGTTTGTTTTTCTTTATCAGCTTAACGCTAGGTGCGTTAACGGCGAATAAAGAAAGTGCGGAAGACGAGTGGGAAAACTTAGAGGTTCCTGCTGTCGTTGAAGCACCTGTACAAACACCAGCGGATCAAGATGTTCCAATGGGTGAGGTGCCTGAATCAGCAATTGATGATGTTCCCCAAGTGGACAAATCATCTGACGTACCTAACTAGTCGTTCATTTAAAGTTTCGCGGAAGTGGTGGAATTGGTAGACACGCCATCTTGAGGGGGTGGTGAGCATAGCTCGTGCGGGTTCAAGTCCCGCTTTCCGCACCAATTTTCAAAAGGCCAGCATTATGCTGGCCTTTTTTATTCGTGCCCCTTTTTACAGCGCTAAATTTAATATTTGTAACAATTCGTAAAATAAAGTTATTTCAGCCAGTTAACGCTATTCGTTGGAAATTAATTGGGCTATGCTTGCTGCTTGTAACCGTTTATGAATCATTGAACATGCCTATTTTGAGTCGCTAGGAGCGCTAGCGTGCAGATTTCGTTAAGACAAAGCCTATTTAGAACCTTGCTTGGTGGCATACTTGTCGCGGCCTTTTTAATCATGGCTTCCGTATGGGAGTCGGCCAATAGCCTTGTGCAGCAAAATATTAATCAAGATATTGCTGTAACGGAAAAAGTATTACACCGGCTCATTGACGACAGACAAGCCATCGTTAAAAGCGTTTCAAATGTGTTGTTGCGGTCGTACGACTTCAGGCGCGCAGTTGGCACTGAGGATACGCCTTCAATAGAAGCGGCGTTTACCAGCTACGCTAAGCGTATCAACACCGACGTGATTGCCTTAGTAGATTTAAATCATAACGTGGTGGCAAGCTATACCGACTTATTCACGCCTAATGAACAATTAAAAGCCAGTACAGCCCTTGCTGCGAAGGGGTATGAAAGTGGTTTTTTCCTCATTAATGATAGGCTACTGCAACTGAATTTGTATCGTGTAGAAATTCCAACCTTACGGTATTACCTCATTATAGGTATCGAGTTCGATTCTGCTTTGCTAGAGGATTTAAGACGTCTAGTAGAAGCAGACATCATCATTTCAGGCAAGGGCGACCAAGGGATCATTGCCTCAACGTTGGTAGATGAACAAGCACGGTCCATTTTGAATGCTGAGGAAAGCCCATCATGGCTGGATGTTACTTTCACCAATCAACTCACGTATATGCGCCGTTCGGTAACATTATCTTCCATGGGTACGTTACCAGTCGATATTACGATTGCTATCGATGTATCTGAAGCGTATCAGTCATTTACTCATATTCAGTTATCAATTTTGATTTTTACCCTTATTGCCATATTCGTGGCGTTAGGCTTCTCTATGATTTTAGCCCGCAACGTGAGCGGCCCAGTTTCAAATTTAGTGAATGCGGTAAATCGAGTGGCAGCGGGTAACTATGGGGCTATTTTAAGTAAACCTTCAAGACTGAAAGAAATTTCTGCGTTAGCGACCGCCGTAGATAGCATGCAAGATAGTATTAAGCATAGGGAAAAGCGTATACGCTATCAGGCACAACACGACGTGTTAACAGGTTTGTTCAATCGTAATTATGTTGAACAATACTTTGAGTCTCAAATCAACAGCAATAAAAGTGTCCAAGTCCTGGCTATTACAGTTATTGGCTTTAGAACCATTAACGACTTGTATGGCTACTCTAACGGTGATACTGCGCTAAAAACCTTGGCTGAGCGACTTATGCGTTGGCCTGGCACTTCTGCCCGGCTGGCAGGCGGGGAAATTCTTTATATCAGTGAATCTCGTCTTGATGAAGCGCAACTAGAAACCCTCAAACATATTTTAGAGCAACCGGTAGAAAGTAACCTAATAGCCATACCTATTAAAATCGCCATGGCTGTGATCTCATGTCCATCAGATGCGGATAACAGCGAAGAGCTGTTTAGAAAAATCAATATTGTCTCTGACGAAGCCATTCATACTGGTCAGTGGTGTGTGCATTATCGAGCCGATCTGGAAGCCAGATATGTTCGCCGATTAACCATAACCACTGAATTGAAGCGGGCGTTGGCTAGCGAGCAATCTGAATTATCCATGGTTTATCAGCCTAAAGTGGATTTGAGCACGATGAAAGTGTGCAGTATGGAGGCGCTTATCCGTTGGAATAATGCCGTACTTGGTTTTGTGCCTCCCGACGAATTCATTACCATTGCTGAACAAGCTGGCTTGATAGAACAGGTGACGAGCTGGGTAATGCGCCGCACGATTGAAGATTTATCTTATTTCAGAGTGAAAGGCTATCGCTTTACGGTAGCGATGAATTTATCGACTCAAGATATACAAAATAAGCCGCTGCTTAATAAGCTGGTTAATTTATTAACAGAGTTTGCCCTTTATCCTTCGTCATTAGAATTAGAGATTACAGAAAGCGATCTTGTTGCTGACGCATCTCTCGCGATTGAAAACTTGAATGCATTGACCTCAAGAGGGTTCCATTTCGCGATTGACGATTTTGGAACTGGGTATTCATCGCTGGCTTATTTGAAAAATTTGCCGGTAAATACCATCAAAATTGATAAGAGCTTTATATTGTCTCTTGCTACCGATGAAAATGATCAACAAATTGTTCATACCGTACTGGGATTAGCTGATGCTTTTAATTTAAAGGTAGTCGCTGAAGGGGTTGAAGATGAAGTATCTATGAACATTTTGAAGGATTGGGGTTGTGATATCGCCCAAGGGTACTTTATTAGTCGGCCACTGCCACGCGCTGATTTAGAAGCTTGGTTAGAGAATTCACCTTTCGGTGAATAGACGCCTTTTGGCTAATATATTATTGTTGGCAGCGTATATGCATTATAAAAACTAAACCTTCCAAAAGAACGTTCAAACGGTAAATTTGGTAGGTAAACTGTGAAATTACTTCAAGAACAAGGAAATTATTATGGATATTATACGCATTATCTTGTCAATCATACTTCCACCGCTGGGCGTTTTCTTACAAGTGGGTATCGGTGCGCACTTTTGGATCAATATTCTGCTTACACTGTTGGGTTATTTCCCAGGTTTAATCCACGCCATTTATATTATTGCTAAGCGTTAACATCCGAACAGTTGAAAAAGCCAGCGTCAAGCTGGCTTTTTTATGTGTGAATGAAAAGCGTAAAGTGTTGGCTTTACGCGTTAACTTCAAAGGATCGATTCTTCTTAAGAGGCGTTATGCATGAGTCAATTCTTGAGCCATTTCTTCGCGATAACCGTCGGCCAATTTTTCTTTTTGTCGTTCATTAAGCACTTTACCCGCCACTTGGAAAAACTCTTGTTCTTCATCCGCGAGGTGATGCTCAACTTTTTCTTGTAAGCTTTTTAAATAATGAAGCCAAGCTGGAGAGCTCATTTCAGTTTCATCAAGCTTTTCAATAAGCTCATCTATCTCATGATGCTCTGCAATACCATGGCGTGTCAGCTCAACAGTTTCATCGTTTTCAAGCATATGTGAGTAGAAATGACGCTCTTCTGCCACAGCGTGACTTTCCAATTGGTCTTTTAGCTCTTGAAAATACTCACGGCGAGCTGCGGTATCGCCACTGGTTTCTGCTAGTATTTTTAGCAGTAATCGTTGCTTCTCATGGTCTTTGCGTAACGCTTCAAATATTTTCATCAGGGTTCTCCAGAATTGTTAAAATAACAATTTAGAGAATGCGAGAAGTATTCCAACTTTCTAATATGGCTAACGTTATGAAAGTAATACAAAACATTGCCATCTTTAAACGGGGCGAGCTAAAAAGCACGCCTTAAAGTGCATAAATTACAGGTGACCCTGTATGAATGGCGCCACCGTCACTCACAAAAATTAAACGCCTTGCGCTACCATAGCGTCTGCTACACGGCGAAAGGCAGCCACGTTTGCGCCTTTGGCGTAGTCTATCCCACTGTCTGACGTTCCTTCTTGTTCACAGCGGTAGTGAATGTCTTGCATGATGGTTTTAAGTTGTGCGTCTAAGGTGTTTGCATCATCTTGAGAAAATACCGCATTTTGTGCCATCTCAAGTCCTGAGAGTGCAACGCCGCCAGCATTCGATGCTTTGCCAGGTACGAATACGACCTTTGCTTTTTTAAATGCTTGTTGCGCACGTTCTGTGCACGGCATGTTGGCGCCTTCTAACACCATTTTACAGCCAGAGTGAATCAGCGATTCAGCGTCACTATGATTCAACTCGTTTTGGGTGGCGCAGGGCAGGGCAATATCTACTTCCTCGGACCACGGCGTTTGCGCTTTATGCCATTGCATATTACGTTCACTTTGCTGGCAAAGTGCCGTTAAGACATTGGATTCCATGGTATGGTTGTGGATAGCCCACTGAATGTCACTTTCGTGAAAACCCGACGTACAAGCGAGGGTCCCTTTGCTGTTTGACAATGTAACGACTATGGCTCCTTTCTGTTTCGCTTTTAACGCAGCATGCAGCGCGACATTCCCGGCGCCTGATATCGCGAGTCTCTGGCCCTCAATATCAGTGTTATGGGCTTTACATACCGCTTCAAGGAAATAGACTAAGCCAAAACCAGTGGCTTCTGTACGGACGTAGCTGCCACCAAACTCTAACCCTTTACCTGTTAGTACACCTTCAAACCTGTTATTTAGCCTACGGTACTCACCATACAAGAAGCCTATTTCTCTTGCTCCAACATTAATGTCACCGGCTGGAACATCGGTTTGTGCACCAATATGACGTTGTAGTTCGCGCATGAAGCTTTGGCAGAAAAGCATAATGTCATGGTCGCTTCTACCCTTAGGGTTAAAGTCTGAGCCGCCTTTACCGCCGCCCATAGGCAAGCCGGTTAATGCATTTTTAAAGGTTTGCCCGAAGGCTAAAAATTTTAAAATTGATAAGTTCACCGAAGGGTGAAACCGTAAGCCACCTTTATAGGGGCCCATGACAGAATTGTGTTGAACACGCCACCCTTGATTAACTTCCACCTCTCCGTGACTATTCATCCAACTGACGGTGAAATAAATAATGCGTTCAGGTAAACACAAGCGCCTGACTATATCGTAGTGATTGTAAGTGGCATTTGCATTGTAAATAGGCATGATGTCGGTTAGCACTTCAGAGGTCGCTTGCAGGTATTCGCTTTCATGAGGAAACCGCTGGGCTAAAAATGTATTTAGTGCTTCGGTATTACTTTTAGACATTTATTTTGCGTCCTCGAATTCGTCTGCGTTACTTAAAACCTTAAGGCTGCGTGGCTGAATGTTAATTTCAATATGTTTTGCATTAAATATTTCACCGTCTAGGGCGTAAGATACTTCTTCATCAAATTCCAATGTTAGGGAACTGGCTTGGGTGTGCGTAATAGTGTCAGATTGCTGCTTCGACTCAGAGGTCGTTAGTACAAGTTCGGCGAGGGATAAAAATTGCTTATCCGCAGAAGCTTGTGGTGTGAGCCACGTAATATCTAGTTTCCCGTCTGTTACATCTGGCGGTTCTCCACCTTGTGCGAGTGCGGTTGTTACAGGGGCGGCATTGGCAATGACTAAACTCGGAGTGTCAATATGTTGTGTCGGGCCATCTTCTAAAGATAAAGAAAACGACAAGTTGTCGTTTTGAGAAATTGCATCCCAAAGCCCTCGTAAATAGGCCATTTGTCCACCGTTGTCTTTTTCCCCTCTGTCTGCGGCTGAAATCATCCGCTCCTCAAAGCCAACCGCGGCCACCAATAACATCATTTTGTCGTTGCACCTTGCGGTATCCATATAGATGGCGTGGCCATCGATAATAATTTCGCAAGCTGTGCCTACGGGCATTATTTTGCTGGTGTATCCATGAAGTACCTGACAAAGGGCATTGGCGGTACCTAGTGGAATAATGCCTAATGTGGTATCCGTGTCGGCTAACGCACTGGCAACTTCGGTAATGGTACCGTCACCACCGCAGGCCACAACAATATCCACCCCTTCTTCCACGGCTTTTTTGGCTAACGCTTCGCCGTCAACGTCTGGCGTGGTTTCCTCAACGGTAACGCGAAACTTTTCATTTAGCTGGGCTAAAATATCTGCCTTTTCTGTTTTCCACTTGCCGCCGCCTGCCACGGGGTTGGCAATGAGTGTAAGGCTGTCCCTTATACCCCTCTGACTCTCCCGACCAGCGACCGTGTGACAATCTCTTGTGTCGCCGAGAAGACTCAAAGAAAGACCCACGACGCGCGATAAGGCGACTGGATC
>ERZ724574.118-NODE-118-length-11470-cov-4.057657_pt1 | contig 11470 bp, 10 predicted proteins | sample MGYA00375868_ERZ724574 | MGnify/ENA primary metagenome ERZ724574 (study PRJEB28725, sample SAMN03264852) | marine sediment metagenome | biome: marine pelagic biome; feature: marine oligotrophic desert; material: marine snow | place: Pacific Ocean:North Pacific...
TGCGGAAAACACGCTCAGAGTTGACTGATGGTGAACACTTAGCGTAAAAATGGGCTTCGCCCAATGCGGGAAATCTTAGGTGTTCACGATGCACCAGAATAAGCGTTCACGTTCAGCAGAATACGCAGTGTATTACGTGACCACCGTGGGAGAAAGGGAATACATAAACAGCGTCCCGATAGCTGAGAAAGGCAGTGCTGACGTGTTGCCCCTTAACGCCTTTTCTAGCTATGACGTACATCAGGGGCAGGTTTTAGTTAGCGATCTTGAAAGTCTAGAAGGCGACATTCATAGCACGGTAAATTCAGCCCACTAACATAAAGCAGGCTTAACGCATTTTCACTTCCCGTTGTGGGAAAGGTATTTCGATACTGTCGTTTTTAAGTGCTGCAAATATAGCGTTATTTAGCGCATAACGAACTTCATAATGACGGGTAGTAAGCGCCCATACCCGTACACCGAAATTAATACTGCTATCACCAAAGTTATCCACGCCAACTGCAGGCTTTTTGGTGCTATCCACACCGTCTACCTTTGCAATGGCGTTTTCTATGAGCGCGGTGACCTGATTAACATCACTGTGATAGGCCACACCAACCTCAAGTTCAATAAGCATTTGTTCAGCAGAATTATGCAAAATTTCGCCAACAATTAACTTATTTGGAATTTGGATCTGTACGTTGTCTTCGTCAATTAATATGGTGTAAGGCAGCATGACTTTATCCACTACGCCAGACACACCGCGAACTTGAATAGTGTCACCCAAAACAAATGGACGGGTAATAATAATGGTAAAACCAGCGGCATAATTCGCCAGCATTCCCTGAATAGCCAGGCCTGCCCCCAATCCCACTGCGCCAATTGCGGCAATCAATGGCGTCACGCTAATGCCTATATTGCCAAGAGCAATAATAATGACAAGGGCAAGAATAAGGATTTTACAGGCTCCCCCGGTAAAACGACTCAGCGTTATATCGATATTGCGGCCAATCATTAAGTTTTCGACCACATTGCCAATTTTACCGGCGAGCCACCACCCCACAAATAAAATGAACAAGCCGCCGACAATTTGAAAACTGTAGGCCACAGCAAATTCTATCAGGATGTCGTAAAGCGCCTGTGCTTGTTGTAGTTCGTCTATCATTTATTGTTTAATTACGCTGGAGGGGGATGTGACTGAGAGCATAAACAACGGTAAGTGCCTTATTCAAGTACAAATTCAATCTTATTGCGTTTATCATCAAAAATACGCTGCTCCGCCATGTGATTTTAGGCTTACTTAACCCAATGGGCGAGTTTATCAACCAGCTTCTCACGATCGACCGGCTTGGTTAAAAAGTCACTCATACCCGCTTGTAAACACTTTTCTTTGTCACCTTGCATGGCATTAGCCGTCATTGCGATGATGGGAATGTTAATATTCTCGTTACCCGCTTTTCCTTGTCGAATCTGCTTGGTCGCTTCGTAACCGTCCATTTCAGGCATCTGGCAATCCATAATAACTAAGGTAAATGCCCAGCCGCCTTCGTTGGACTTACGCAATACATCGAGCGCTTCTTTACCATTGCTCGCCACCGTAACAGCTAGGCCTATACTTTCAATAACATTCACGGCCACCATTTGATTGATGGCATTGTCTTCTACCAACAGTACCTGTACACCGTTTGGGGCGTGCGCGTCATTCATTTTGCCTTGATTTGTTGCCCCGCATTTCTCATCAAGGTGATAATTAGCCTGCCTAGGCGAATGAACTGGTTGTTTGGCTATAAATGGCTGAAGATTTTCTTCTCCGCTTAGCATGGCCCGCATATCGTCGGTTCTAAACGGTTTAGGATAAACCGCTGACACCCCTAACTGCTGAAAATAATGAGCTTCACCCACATCTCCCAACTGGGTTAACAGTACCAGCTTAACAGCGTTGTTCACTTTATCTTCCCGTATCGCCTTTATGATATCGGTGCCACTCATCCCTGGCATGTGCCTATCAATTATCACAATATCGCATTTATCACTGCTAGACTGTTGCTGAAGTAGCGTTAGTGCCGACGCTCCGTCTTTTGCGGTTAGAACGTGAGCGCCCATTGCACTAAGCTGCTTCTGTAATGCACATAGGTTAGCGCTGTTATCATCTATCACTAAACAACGTTTACCTTCGCCCTCAAGCACAGCGTCGAGTGGCGTGGCCGTGCTAGCGTGCTTCACTTGGCAATGCACTTTAAAGCAACTGCCCTCACCTAACTGGCTAACAACTTTAATATCACCTTGAAGTAAGTTGCAGAGCTTTTTCGTTATACTCAAGCCTAACCCTGTGCCACCGTAGCGCCGGGTGGTAGACGCATCCACTTGGGTAAAAGCATCAAACAAGTGCGCTAGCTTATGTTCAGGTATGCCAATACCGGTGTCTTTAACCGTACACTGGAATATTTGGGTTCCTTTGGGTTCAGAAGGCTGAAGACTGGCGGTAATCTTAATCTCACCGCGCTCGGTAAACTTAATGGCGTTGCTTAGCAGATTGGTTATTATTTGACGAAGTCGGTTTGGGTCTGTTTTTATCGTAGAAACACGGATGGCAGAGACATCGACGATTATCTCTATGCCTTTTTCCTGAGCAATATGCGCAACCGATTGCACGAGGTCTTCCACAAGACTTCGGATGTCAACGTCTAAGCATTCGAGTTCAAGTTTATCGGCTTCAATTTTTGAAAAGTCTAAAATATCGTTGATGAGGTTTAACAGAGCGTTGGCGCTGGTACTTGCAATATTCACCCGCTGGGCTTGCTCGTTTGTTAAGCCTGTATCTTTAAGTAGCGTTAACATGCCAATGACGCCATTCATTGGGGTTCTTATTTCGTGGCTCATGTTGGCAAGAAACTCAGATTTAAGCTTAGTCGCTTCTTCGGCTTTGCTTACCGCTTCTTTTAAATCACAGGCTTGCGCTTCTAATGAGGCAGTTTTTTCAGACACCTGCTGCTCCAAGGCAACAACAAATTGTTTTTGCTTTGTGATCTCTGTTTGATGTAGCCGAGTTCGCAGATAAATAACCAAGTAAACTAAGGCTGCCAAAAAGAGGGTATATAAGGTGTATGCCCACCAGGTTTTCCACGGCGGAGAAGAAACATGCAAGCGTAAATTGAGGATACTACTCCCCCATTCACCTTCATGGTTCATTGCTTTTACGAGTAAGCGATAATGCCCACCGTTTAAATTAGAGAAAGAAACGCTATTCCGATTGCCTATGTCAATCCAGTTATTATCGTAGCCTTCTAACTTGTAGGCGTACCGCGCCTTACTGGGCGCCGTATATTCAAGTACAGCAAATTCAAGAGTAAAGAAGTAATCGAGATAACTTAACTCGATTTCAGAAACATAGGGAAGCGGCTTGTCTAGCGGGGTTTCTTGCCCCATCTTTGTAAACCCTGTTAATACAATATTCGATTGCGCCATTTCCGTGTCGCTTTGCACATAACTAAAGTATTCAACCCCTCGCTGACTGCTAGCAAAAAAAGTATTATTGGCTGCTCGAAATAGGCTATTAGGGTAGTAGTTTTTGCCACTTAAATTCGTATTTAATTTATAATTCAGTGTGCTTTTATTTAGGGGGTCGTAAGAGAAGATTCCCTTATTGGTGGTTAACCAAAGCGTGCTGTCTTTGCCATCACTCACGGCGCGTATTAATGATGCGGGCAAGCCGTCATCTTCACTAAAGCGCTGAAATGAAGCGCTGTCAGGTACGTAGAGATTTAATCCCATTTGGGTCGCTACCCAAATTTTTCCATCTGCGCTTTGATGAATGTCATCAACAATGTTGCCTAAAAGGCTGCCCGAGTCCTTTTCATCGTAAACAAAGTTGATAAAGCGATCCTCTCCTTTAGGCCAGATATTGACCCCTCTGCCCGTACCCACCCACATGTTACCCTTATCGTCTTTGGTAACATCGAGCACTTCAGGGTGCGACAATCCCTGGGCGTGATTGAGATGCGTAAAGGCATGATCAGTTTCGTCATACACATAAACACCATTTTTATAGGTGCCAATCCAAAGTCGATTGTCGTCATCTAGCGCCAGCGCCCTAAATTCTCTAAATTGCCTAAAGCGCTCGTCTGAATGAGGGTAAGTCACCGGGGTAGAAACGCCGGTTTCTAGATTAAATTTAACCAGAAAATCATCCTGCGCTATCCACAAATAGGCCTCACTGTCTGGCAGCACAATAGGACGCTCTATAACGCCATCGTCCACGTACCCCTCGAAAGCATTAAACACAGAGTCTGCAATTTTAGTGAGGTTTTGATTGTCGACTTGCCATCGATAAACATCGCCGCTGGCATTCACGATGATGACATCACCTTCATCATCTAACGCAATGCCATTGGGTGGTGTTAACTCATCACTGTTAATCAACTTAACTTTTTTGCGAGGCGTTAGCTTGAAAATGCCATGAACTTCGCTGGTAACCCATTTGGTATGAGTATGATCTTCAAAGATAATACGAAGGCCATTATTGTAATCAAAATCCAGTTTTTCGACGGCATGCTCATCCATGGCTTGTCGATAAATGCCGTTGGTCGTCACAAACCAAATATAACCTTCGTGATCTTCTATCATCGAATTCACTTGGCCTAACGTGGTGCCGTTCACCGTTAACTGCCGGGTGAATTCACCGGTATCGGGGTGGAAGATGAAAGGCCCTTCTTGGGTAGCCACGTAAAAGCGCCCATTAGAGGCAATGAGAATGCTCCGAATTTCGTTGGCGCCCGTTCCTGTTTTATTGTCAGGTTCAGGAAAGAAATGTGTGGCGGATAACGTGCGTTTATCTAATAGGTTGAGGCCAAAACTGGTGGCTACCCATAAGCTATGCTCATCGTTGTCTTCAATATCCCATATTCGGTTATGCGAAAGGCTATCGGCTTTACCCTCAATGGCTTGAATACGGGCGAACGAATTGCCCCCTAGGTACTTATTTAACCCTTCCGCATAAGACCCTAACCAAATATCACCACTCGCGTCATGAAATAGCGACTGAATACGATTTGACGATAACGCGTCATCTCGTGTGGCATCATGGGCAAACCGCGTAAACTCGCCGGTCGCCGGATTGTACTTGTTCGCGCCGCCGCCCCAGGTCCCCACCCAAATATTGCCGTTTTTATCGAGCATGAGATTGCCAGCATCATTATGTGATAGCCCACTGGCTGTTGATCTATCGTACTCAAACAGGGTGACGTTTCTACCATCGTACCGCATGACCCCGTTTTCAGCGGTACCAAACCATAAAAACCCCTTACGATCCTGAATAATGGAATAAATCTCTGAGGAAACGAAGCCTTCTTCTAACGTGAGTTTTTCAATGGCATATTCATTCATCAAGGTATCGCTACCAACAGCGAACGAAGAACACGCACAACAAAAAAACATAAACACCACCGCTATCAAGCGCGTGGCTATGTTCAAAGGGTTACGATGATATGCGCAATTTGCCGTCATTGAATATGAAAAACGTATAGGTAAGGAAGGGTAATGATTGAATTACCTCCTAATGTAGAGCATTTACCCGCGTATATCCATTCGACAAAAGAAGCATGAAGTCTGCGCGATTAACGACTCTCAGACATAAGCTTTGCCCACAAAGCAGAAACCCGAGCGGCGTCGCCACCTTCTAATTCATTGTTAGCGAAAGCTTGCTGAAGGCTTTCTTGCATCTTTTCATCAAGCAGCGTAATCGTGGCATTTTCTTGCATTTCTAACTGTCGTGCTTCTACGGCAAAGTGCCCTTGCAAGTAGCTGGCAATAAACAATTCATCGTCACTGCCATGGTTCACGACATCGTCTAGGGCGGATTCAATTTTTGCTATTTTTTCGACCACAGATTGTGGTGCTGCAGCAGGTGGTAACAAGACTTTCTCCTTTGTTAACTCAACGCGCGCGCCTCTTTTTTAAGGGCTAATATTAAACGGCGTTATACAATACTTTATCTTTGTATCCGGTAATAATAGTGAACGCACCACTTAGCTGGGCGTCCAAACGTTCATCGCCGGAATCTAGACGTAATGGCTTACCGTGTAACCCACGGATTTTTTGCTTAGTGGCCACCACTATCATGTTTTGTTTGCCTACGTGGCGAATAAACTCTGGGCTAAGTTGTTGATTTCCTCGCCCTAAGAGGTGGCCTTGACCACCAATAACCGTTAACACCACCTTGCACGGCTTACCTTGGGTAAGCGCAATAAGCTGCGATGCTGTCACATCACTGGCCTCTCGTTTTCCCTGGCGAACCACGTCAACCCCTAATAAGGTGTTTTCAAGCCCCAGGTACTCCATTATCGCACCCACCGTAGAGCCTGATCCCATCACAAAATAGGTATCGGGTTCATCTTCCATCATTTCACTTACGTAGGCAGCAATATCATCAAGCACAAGGGCTTCATCTTCTTTCCCGCCCATTTTTACCGCCTGAATATACGTTAGCTCGGCGGGCACTCGCATTTCTCCGTAATGCTTGGCAATGACTTTGCCTTGTCGAAATGCATTTTCGTCAATATCCCTGACTTCGGCCTCCATTTCGCTAACTAACTCGCCGGCAATCATTTGACTCACCACCTGCCCTGCCGCCGCGGGCGAAACACAGTAAACGCCAGAATGAATTTTGCACCCAGCAGGCACGCCTAACACGGGTATCGCCGCGCCCACCACGTTGCAAATATTTCGAGCGGTACCATCCCCTCCGGCAAATAAAAGCAAATCCACATTGGCCTCAAGCATAGCCTGGGCGGCTTTTTCTGAATCTTCACCCTCGGTTTGCGTGCAACTTGGGGAATAGATAACCTCATGGGGTAATCCCAGTGCTAGGCATACACTTTCGCCCATTTCACCTTGAGCAGTTACCACAGTAAACTTGCCTGACAACGCATCTAAAATACTGAGTGCTTTGGCCATTTTTTCATTGGCTTTTTTTTCCGCGCCCATGGCTAACGCTTTTTCACGCACCTGCGCACCGTCACTGCCTTTTAGCGCCAATGCGCCGCCAATCCCGGCAAAAGGGTTAACAATAACGCCCAGTCGAAAATGAGGATTACTCATGCTGCGCTCCCCTTTGCCAGGGTTGAAAATGTTGCCGTCAATGCATCAATAAAGCGCTGAGCCCTCGGTGGAAACCCCTTTTCTTGATAACACGCCAATTGAGCCGCCACATTTTTTGTAAAGGTTTCCCTATCGGGTTCTGCCCCGTTTAAGTTATCGGTGCTCACCTGAAACTTTCTTCCTGCCGCTTCTGTGAATGCCCATTCAATGGCTTGGGGCTTTATTTCTACCTTTTCAAAATTGGCCTGCTGTTGGGCATCACGTCCATCGGGGCAATACCAGTAACCGTAGTCTTCTTGCAAACGTCGAGCTTCGCCCGCAATGCACCAATGGGCGATTTCATGCAAGGCACTTGAAAAAAAACCGTGGGCAAACACAATTTGATGATAAGGGCATTGGTCATTAGCGGGTAGGTATACGGGTTCATCCTCGCCTAGCACCAAACGGGTGTTGTAATCAGCAAAGGTGCGGTTAAACAACGTTATGAGAATAGGTACGTCTTCATCCCGTTGCTGAGGCTGGTTTTGATTACCTTCTAAATTCATACATCACTTATAGGTCAACAAACAATTAAACACGCGGGCAGGCGCGGTAATAAATCCGGTATTATATCAGTAAAACAGCCACTTCTCACTTGAAAGCTAAGCAGGGTTGGGTCACTCTATCGACTCTGCAATCCAGAAACCACAGTGATGGAGTCTTTCTATTGGCACAAGAGATTGTTAAACATATTCATCGCGTCAATGCGCTTCGCGACATGGCGAACCAGCTTAATATCATGCCGCTAATTCATCAACTACAAGACTGGCAGTGCCAGCGCCTACTTGTTTCTCATGACGATTTAGCGCAGCAAAAACGCTATCAAAAGGCCATGGCATTTTTTGTTGAAGAACTTTATGGGCCGAAAGATTTCAGCCAAAGGGACGCTGATTTGGTACGCGTAATACCAAAACTCGCCAAAGTTCTCCCCGATAAAGCCATGAATGCGATGGACGATGCCCTTTCTCTTAACGCGCTCTCTTTCGATTTAGACATGGCTATGGCGCAATACATGGATGCGAACTACCCCGGCGAACCCATTCATCGTGATAGCTACGCGCAAGCCTACCGACATATTGGTAGAGCAGAAGACAGAGCACATCAAATAGCGATTATTTCTCATTTAGGTGACCAACTGGCGGATGTCATCAAAATTCGCGGTATAGGTATGTTAATTTCATTGTCTCGTCGCCCTGCCAAACTGGCTGGCCTACTCGCGCTGCACGAATTTTTAGAACGTGGATTTAATGCCTTTAAAGCCATTGGCGATGTTCAAAGCTTCATCCAGCCGGTTCTTATGCGAGAGAAGGCGCTCATGCAAACCTTGCTCGACGATACCGTGAAGTTACCCGAGCAAAACCCGCTGCCAGTCGTGTGAAGTCGCGTCTAAGCAATGAAATAAATTGAGGAAAAACATTGAGCGAGCCTGTGATATCGTGGATGTACCCACAGCCATTTGTTCAGCAGTGGCAAATTGATGAAACCCATATTGACCACTACCAGCACGTAAATAATGTGGCGTATTTGTCGCAATTAGAAAGCTTGGCCTGGGCGCATTCGAACGCGCTTGGCTTACAATTTGCCGATTATCAGTCACTAAACCGGGGCATGGTGATTAAGCGCCATGAGCTCAACTATCATCTTCCCACCCATTTAGGTGACACGCTTGCGTGCGCTACATGGATAGTATTTTGCGACTTCAAGCTCACACTAAAACGCCAGTTTCAGTTCATATGCCCCAAGCGCAATAAACCTGTTTTTGATGCTATTACCACCTTTGTGTGCGTTAGCCTTGATACCGGCGCTCCTAAACGAATGCCTTCGCGCTTTACCGAGATTTACGGTAGTGCGTGTGTTTTTCCGCAAGCCACCACGAGGTGATCCGATGAACCGTGTGTTAGTGTATTTTCTTCTTGGCTTGTTAGTGGCTTCCATCGGTATTAATGGCTACTTATGGCTTCGCCTTGAAAAAGTGAATCAAAATGCCATCAACCATGAAAGCGCTTATCAACAAAGGTTAACCGGAGATAGCTCGGCAGTGTTACAGCCGAATGGCGGTCATTCTTCCACTCAAGGCGCACGTTATAACGACGATGTTCCCTACTCAGACGAAAATATAGCGAATGCAGTACGAGATCTGCGCAAAATGCTGGAGGCGGGCCACTATGACAAATTAGCGGAGCAACTCAATCGTTACCTTAAAGATGCGCCTAACAATGAAGCTTTACTGCTCATTGAAGCCGAATTGATTAAGTTAACTCAACCACTTTCTACTGCACTTATTCATTATTACGACTTAGCCGATTCATCCCTTTCAACTTCAGCGCGAAATAATGTTAACGCTGAAATATCCACCCTTTATCAACAAGCGCAGCGTCAGCTACGCCAAGCACAGCAATGGGAGTTGGTGGCGCAACTTAACGAAGCGTTATACCAGCGTGTACCCGACGAGCACGCCTATATTCTTAACCTTGCTGAAGCTTACGCCCATCAGCAAAAATTGACGTTAATGGAAGATGTATTGGCGGCGCTGCCCTTTAACCATAGTAAAGCACAAGCCATTCGGGGGTTTGCATACCAAGAAGAAGCGTCTTCCATCGTCGACAACCCCGCTAATCCCTCTAGCCTTAGAGAAAATAGCGAGAGTGCCATCACCGCTGAGGGGTACGTTAGAGAAGTGTACGTGCCGTTACGAAGGTATGGCGATCAATATCGCGTAGATGCTATTACACTTGATGAAGATGCCGACATGATATTGGATACAGGTGCCACTATTTCAGCTATCTCCTATTCATTATTTAGGCGAATGGGAGGCTACAGAACCTTACCATTTGTGGGAAATTTTCAAGTATATACTGCGTCTGGCAGCATAGAAGCGGCACTCGTAAAAATCCCCCTTTTTAAATTCGCCGGTTATGAAATCAGCAACGTATCAGCCATCGTTTTACCCGAAGACGCTTTACCTGAGTCTGATGGGCTACTTGGCATGAATATATTGGGCAAATTCGACTTTTCTATTCTGCCGCAGGAAAATCAGCTACTGTTGCAGGAAAGAAAAAAGCCCCTTAATGCAGATTAAGGGGCTTTTGAAGCAGTATCGAAACATCGAATAACGATAAAAGTGCGTTACACTGCCGCGCACACCCGTGTGCCTTGGTCGATGGCACGCTTAGCATCTAGCTCCAATGCTTCATCGGCACCACCAATAAGGTGATATGGCATGTTCAAACCTCCGACGATGTCACGCATTGGCTCTTGGCCTGCACAAATAATGATGTTGTCTACCGGCAATACTTGGCTATTGCCGTCTACCGTAATATGTAGACCTTCATCGTCAATTTTATCGTAGCTAACACCTGGGATCATAGTCACCCCTTTGGCCAGCAAGCCTACCCGGTGCGCCCACCCTGTGGTTTTTCCTAAACCTGCGCCCACTTTTGTGGTCTTGCGTTGCAGTAAGAAAATCTCTCTTGGCGATGGTTCAGGCTGTGGCTTAACGCCTTCAATACCCGCGCGGGCCGAGAAGGTCATATCAATACCCCACTCTTTCATGAATGCAGGTATGTCTTGGCTTGGTGTTTCCTTGCCATGAGACAGGTATTCCGCGGTATCAAATCCAATACCGCCAGCACCGATAATGGCCACTTTATTACCAACAGGCTTTTTCTCTTTCAACACGTCGATGTAGGTCAGTACTTTCTCGTGCTCAATACCTTCAATGGCAGGGGTTCTAGGCTTAATACCTGTGGCTACCATAACTTCATCAAAGCCTTCGTCATTTAATTGAGCGGCATCAACATAAGTATTCAGTTTAACCGTAATATTTTTATGAAGCTCAATCTGGCGTTTGAAATAACGCAACGTTTCGTAAAACTCTTCTTTGCCAGGGATTTGTTTAGCAATATTAAATTGGCCACCAATTTCGCTAGACGCATCGTAAATTACAACGTCGTGACCGCGCTGGGCAGACGTCACGGCTGCAGCTAATCCCGCTGGGCCTGCGCCAACCACTGCAACACGCTTTTTAGTCTCAGCAGGTTTTACGTTAATTTCCAACTCGTGACAGGCACGAGGGTTGACCAAACAGCTGGTCATTTTGCCGTTAAATACGTGATCAAGACAGGCTTGGTTACAGCATATTCACGTATTAATTTAATCGTCTCTATTTTGCTACTCTTTACGCACACACGCGGCGTCGGCCTAGAATGGCTGCCCCGTCCACACCCTACCAGCATCGCCGCAGTATATCAACGCCTCCGCTAAGTACGTCCTACTACATAGCCTAAACCACTATAACCAAATTGAAAACTATGCACGACATAGCGGGGTGAAGCAGCTGAAGGAGACCGGCGCGCCA
>ERZ724574.122-NODE-122-length-9890-cov-3.939568_pt1 | contig 9890 bp, 8 predicted proteins | sample MGYA00375868_ERZ724574 | MGnify/ENA primary metagenome ERZ724574 (study PRJEB28725, sample SAMN03264852) | marine sediment metagenome | biome: marine pelagic biome; feature: marine oligotrophic desert; material: marine snow | place: Pacific Ocean:North Pacific...
TGGCATCCACCCCCCCTCGCCGTGTTGCTTTCTTTTTCTTCGACATATATTAATGTTGCTGCTTCACCGTGGCGATTGCTAGGTCTTCAAGCTGCTGCGGATTAGCAGGGGTTGGGGCGGACGTTAGCGGGCACGCTGCCGTGGTGGTTTTAGGGAATGCCATCACATCACGAATAGAGGTTGCCCCGGTCATAAGCATAACCAAGCGATCTAACCCGAATGCAAGCCCTGCGTGTGGTGGCGCACCAAAACGAAGTGCATCCAGTAAGAAACCAAACTTGTTCTTCGCTTCTTCGTCGTCAATACCAAGAATATTGAATACAGCCGACTGCATGTCTTCATTGTGAATACGTACCGAACCACCACCAAGCTCTACTCCATTTAGTACCATGTCGTAAGCATCTGACAATGCATCAACGGGGTTGGCTTTAAGCTCGTCAGGTGTTAATCCACGAGGCGCAGTGAAAGGATGGTGGATAGCATGAAGCTGGCCATCAAACTCTTCAAACATTGGGAAGTCTACAACCCAAAGTGGCTTCCAGTCACCGTCGAGTAAGTCGAAGTCTTCGCCAAGCTTAAGGCGAAGCGCACCCATGGCTTCAGTCACTACGGTATAATTATCTGCGCCGAACAGCAGAATATCACCAGCCTGCGCACCTGTGCGCTGAATAATGGCATCAGTAATATCTTCGCTTAAGAACTTAAGAATAGGCGATTGCAAACCTTCTTGGCCTGGTGCGAGTTCATTGACTTTAATCCAGGCTAAGCCTTTCGCACCATAAATACCCACAAACTTTGTGTATTCATCAATTTGCTTACGTGACAGCGACGCACCGCCTGGGACACGTATAGCCGTTACACGGCCTTTCGGGTCTTTTGCTGGTCCGCTAAACACTTTAAATTCAACGGATTCAAGCAGGTCTGCCACATCGGTTAATTCTAATGGGTTGCGTAAATCAGGCTTATCGCTACCAAAACGTTGCATGGCTTCGGCGTAAGTCATGCGCGGGAAGTCACCTAAATCAACATCAAGCATTTTACTAAACAAATCACGAATCATGCGTTCAGTGATAGACATAACACCGTCTGCATCTAAAAACGTGGTCTCAATATCGATTTGGGTAAACTCTGGCTGACGGTCGGCACGTAAGTCTTCGTCGCGGAAGCACTTAACGATTTGATAGTAACGGTCCATGCCCGACATCATCAGCAGTTGCTTAAACAACTGAGGAGATTGCGGCAGGGCAAAAAACTCGCCTTTATGAGTACGACTAGGAACTAAATAATCCCGCGCACCTTCAGGGGTTGCTTTGGTTAAAATAGGCGTTTCAATATCTAAAAAGCCTTCTTCTTCTAGGAAACGACGAACAGCACCAGTGACTTTGGCACGAAATTGTAAGCGCTGGCTCATTACAGGACGACGAAGATCAAGGTAGCGATAACGAAGACGTTGCTCTTCCGAATTTTCCTGATTCCAATCAAGAGGCAACACATCCGCTTTATTGATGACCTCTAGGCCTGTCCCTAGAATTTCAATTCCGCCCGTGCGCATATCTTTATTCATTTGGCCTTCGGGACGTGCACGAACTTTCCCCGTTAGCTTAACGCAAAATTCACTACGTAGCGTATTGGCAACCGCTAATACATCAGGTAAATCAGGGTCGAACACAACCTGTACAATGCCCTCGCGATCGCGAAGATCTATAAAGATAACGCCACCTAGGTCGCGACGCTTGTTAACCCAGCCACAAAGCGTGACTTCTTGTCCAATGTAAGATGAATCGATATTCCCACAGTAATCTGTGCGCATGGTCCTTGACCCCTGATATTTTTTCTTGCTTAACACTATGGTTAACTGGCTTTGTAGCGCGTTAGAAATGCTCTACAATGGCGCTCAAATTTGCGCGGCGTAACCATCTTGCTCAATGTATTAGTTTAAAGGCCGCATAGTATAAACAAATGCGCCGTAAAGCCCAATGACAAATGTAAACTATCCCACTTCTGGCAATAATGAGGTTTCTGGTATCACGCACAACGCCCATTCCCTCCCTCCCGTTTTTATCGGCTTGCCTATGTGGCAGCATAGCCATTGGCCGCAAACCTGGTTTGCTGGCCTGCCAAAAGCGCAAAGTCAGCTCGTTCAATACGCACAAGAATGTAATACGGTTGAAGGGAATACCACCTTTTACTCGCTTCCTCATGCCGATGCGGTAGAACGCTGGGCTGCTTCTGTACCCGAGCACTTTTCGTTTACCTTTAAATTTAGTCAAAACATCACTCATGTTCATCAATTGAAGCATTGCGAGGAAGACGTTCAAGCGCAGTTAGCTCTGTTGGCTGGGTTAAAAAACAAACTGGGCCTAATGATGGTGCAACTCCCCTCCCAATTTGGCCCTCAAAAGCTCAATGACCTCGAGCGCTTTTTGACAATGCTGCCTGACACTATAAGCGTAGGTGTGGAAGTTAGGCACCTTGATTTTTTTGCCAAGGGTGAAGCAGAAAAGGCATTTAACCAGTTACTAATTAGGAATAATGCGAACCGCATCATGATGGATACCCGGGCACTTTTCACCGGCCCTTGTCACGACACGCTATTAAAAGAGGTGAGAGAAAAGAAACCCCGAGTGCCTGTGAATGTCATCGCAACCGGCGATAAACCAGTTGTGCGCTTTGTCGGCAATAATAACGAGGTAGACAACGAAAGCTGCTTACGACCTTGGGTAACGAAAGTGCATCGGTGGCGTTGCCAAGGGAAAACGCCTTACGTGTTCTGTCATCGTCCAGACAATAAAGACGCCCCTTGGTTGGCGCAGTTATTCATCGATATGTATAACACCGCCTTCCCAACAACGCCTTTACCTAACCTTTCGCTAAAGGTGAACCCCACACAAGATGCCTTGTTTTGATGCTGCGTGGATAGCCGTTAGCGAAAATCCGCCGCATCGAGTTCGTGTTTCTTCATCAGCTTGTGCATGTCAGTTCTATTTCTACCGGCTAACTCAGCGGCACGTGTCACGTTGCCATCAGTCATTTTAAGTAACTTGAATAAATACTGTTGCTCAAACGCGTCTCGGGCTTCAGTCAGTGTAGGCCAACTTTGCTTGGTGGCAGATAACGCCTGCTCAACCAAATGTAGTGGAATAACCGGCGTTTGCGTAAGCGCCACACATTGTTCAACCACATTCACCAGCTGACGCACGTTCCCAGGCCAAGACGATGTGACTAACTGCTGCATCGCATCATCGGAGAATTGGCTGACATTAACCCCATGACGCTGAGCACTTTGTTGAAGCAGTGAACGTGCAAGCAGAGGTATGTCTTCACTGCGCGCTTTAAGAGAAGGCAGCTTTAAATTCACCACGTTTAGTCGGTAATATAAATCTTCCCGAAAAGTACCTTCTTCCATCTCTTTATGTAAATCTTTGTGCGTGGCCGAGATAATACGCACGTCAATATCGACATGTTTACTACTGCCAACTGGCCGGATTTGACGTTCTTGTAAGGCCCGCAATAGCTTCACTTGTAACGTCATTGGCATATCACCAATTTCGTCTAAAAATAAGGTGCCCCCATCGGCCTCTCGGAACAAACCAGGATGGGCTGATACCGCCCCGGTAAATGCCCCTTTGGCATGACCAAATAATTCAGATTCCAGCAAGTTTTCCGGCAGTGCGCCACAGTTAATGGCCACAAAGGGTTTATTGTTTCGGTTGCTCGCTTTGTGTATCGCATTGGCTAATAATTCTTTACCTGTGCCGCTAGCACCGCTTATCAGTACAGACACTTCTCGCTGTGCAATACGATAGGCTTGGTCAAGTACATTCAGCATATCTGGCGAGCGAGTGATGATATCTTTCGCCCAATCCCCAGGCTGAGCCGCTTGTGACTGACTCAACGCTTTTTGCAAAAGCGTACGCAGTTCGTCATGATCAACCGGTTTAGGTAGAAAGCCAAACACACCGCGCTGCGTGGCAGAAACAGCATCGGCAATGGTGCCGTGGGCTGTCATCAAAATAACCGGTATATCTTTTCTGATGCCCATGATTTCTTCAAATAAACTAAGGCCGTCTAACCCAGGCATACGAAGGTCGCTGAGTACCACGTCATAACTGTCGTTTTGTAATTTTTTAAGTGCACTTTGCCCGTCTTCAACAGCGGTCACTTGATAACCTTCTCCTTCAAGGCGAATGGTTAATAGACGCAAAAGGCTTTTATCATCATCTACTAGCAGTAGCTGTGGCTTGTCGACATTGGGCTCATTCACTGTTGATTACTCCTGCTCTTGTCCATCAATGTTGCTTCTATTTGTAATAATTCTTCTAATTTACGCTGCTGTGCGTCTAGTTCTTTTTGTAATGATTTTAATGCCAGCGCATTGTGCGCATTTTCTTTACTCAATACGCTCATGGCCGATTCTAGTTCCATCTGCTGTTTATTCGGTTTAACAGCAATGGTTAACAGTAAGGTTTTAGACAGCTCAGTAAATTGATCGGTAATATCGTCTAACGCTAGCTGGGCACGCAGTTTATCCTGATACGGTGTATCTGTCGGTAAGGTGAGAAAAAACTGACGCAGTTTGTCTTCCTCGGTTTTCCCTAATTGGGCGATGGCTTCTTTTCGTTCACTCCACGGCGTACTGTCAGCATCTAACCACAAATTCACCCAAAACCTGACATCGCAATTCGCAGGGAAACCTTCTGGCGCATGGGTAAACCAGCAAACGTTGTGCTCAACAACTTGCGGCTGAGTCGGGGGTGTTTCTTGCGGCGTCACCTCAGCCGTTTTAGATTCTGACAGGACACTACACGCTGACGTCAACGCAATCGCCAGCATCAATACTATTATTCTCATTTTATTTTTCCTGTTGCGGAATTGTCACTCTAAAGCATACATCGGCATAGTCTACATCAACTACCTTAACATCGCCGTGCATTAAGCGCGCACAATCGGCAACTATCGACAACCCTAGTCCTGTTCCAATAACATTGTCGTTTCTAGGCTCCGCACCTCGTGTGAAAGGCTCAAAGAGGGTAGCCACCGAGGACTGAGGAATTTTTTTGCCTCGGTTGGCAACGTCTAATACAGTGAACTTGCCCGCTTGATAAATATGTACGTTGATGGGTCTACCCAATGCACCATGTGCCACAGCATTGGACACCAAATTATCAAGAATTCGGCGAAATAATTCTTCATCAATCCATGCGCTATCTACATCAACATTCACGATGACTTCACGTTCTTGCAATGCCAGTGCATAGTCTTCCAAACAGGCATCCACCAGCTTTTTAGGTTGCGTTTGCACGTGTTTGGGTTGCGCTTGTTGCAATAGTAAGTTGTAGTCTAATAGCTTTTCCACCAAGGTATTCAGGCGTTGCGTACTGCCGGTAAGTAATGAAAGCACTTCCTGCTGAGCATTATTTAATTCACCCACCACATTTTCAGACAATAAACTACACCCCTCTTTAATACTGGCCAGTGGCGTCTTCAGCTCATGGGCTGCATGGCGCAGTAATGCGGTTCTGATGTGTTCTAGCTGCTGAAGCCTGTCGTGCAACCAGTGAAGATCTTTTTCAACGTCAATCAGCTCTCTGGGGGCGTGGCGCGATAATGGGGGCAAGTCCCCTTTTTGGTGAGCCACAATACGAATAATCTGCTTTAATTTATTGACTGGATTAACAATAAGTTGGCTGCCAAGTAAAATTAGCAACAAAGACACACTCACCAGCATGGCTGTTGACCACGCTTGCTTCGCTTGCATGGCGTTTAAATCGTCTTGCTGAACTTTAACGCGGTTTGCAATGGCATTTTCAACTTCCCCTCGTAGCGCAGTAACGCTACTGGACACCGACGCTAAATAGGCATTTAGTAAGAGTTGATCTTCTATATTTCGATAGTCTGACAGCTGAGACAATTGTTCGAAGAGCGGGTCACAAGTGGCTGGAACCGACAGTGCTTGGCATAAATTATCAGCCGCCACTGCAAATTGGTCGAGGGCGTTATCAGACAGCGCAGCGACTTTTTCATTTCTAATCACCGTAAATTGACGAATACTACGCTCTAGTGCCGTCACCGCACCATCCAAACGCTGCATATCGCCGACCACGTCTACCACATAACGGGTTTCTAACGTGGTCATTTTCCCCACTTTCGCTAGATCACTTTGACTTTGCCAAAGCAATGCAATAAGTGGAATAAGTGCCAGTACAAAGCTGCCTAACGTAAGTTGGCGTAGCGAACCGAATTGAACCAGACGTTCGCCAAACGAGAATTTGTCGATCAGAACCTTATCCTTTCTAAATTATTACCTTACCGATAAAATGCGTCGGGAAGGTCATCTGCCCTACGGGACTAATCCCCCGCTTTGTTAGGAGCGGTATTGCCTGGGGTGAGTTTACTTTTTGCCAACTCAGTTTCCGTTAATTTGCCATCTTCGTTGTCGTCAATTAATCCGAAGTTACGCAAAAGCTCAGTATGACGTACCGCTTCTTTCAGTGATATGACACCGTCTTTATTAACGTCTAATTGCTGCATTAACCGTTGTGCGGCGGTGGCGTTTGCCTCTGCCACCATAATCCCTTGAAGGGCTGCTATGGTAAGTAACAATAAAAATACTTTCTCTCGCCGTTTCATCATGAATCCTCCGCATTGCTGCATATCTATAAATCCCTTATTGCGCTCTTCTTTTTACTCAACCCCTGGCGCGTCACTCATTATTAGCATAGCTAATTTCGAGCCAATGCAAAATAAACCATAAATAATAACAACTTAAAGCCCACCTTTCCGTTTAACGCTTAACGCAATGTCTCTTATTGGTAACACTTTTACCCATAGTTGTGTAAATCGGGAGAGCCTGAAAAACAAACACTATTGCTTATTCACCAAAGCGGCAACATCAAATGCGGCGGGCATTTCAAGTAAAGTAGAAAGGGGGACAGGTTTACTGAACATATAACCTTGAATTTGATCACACCCGTGTTCGGTAAGATATTGCCACTGGAACGGACCTTCAATGCCCTCTGCACATACACTCAAAGATAGCCGTTTAGCTAAATCTATAATTGCCCCCGTCACCAGTTGGCTGCGCTCAGAGGTTTCCAATTCCCGGATAAATTGCTTGTCTATTTTTAATGTATCTATACTTATTTGCGTAAGATAACTTAACGACGAATAGCCGGTTCCAAAGTCGTCCAACGCAATCGCACAGCCCATATTGCTCATCCGTTTAAAAAACTTATTGGATAACGCAAAGTTTTCTAGATAGGCCGACTCTGTCACTTCAAATTCTACGTATTCGGGATTCACCTGATACGATTGGAACACCGTATAAATATTATCGAATAGGTGGCTGTTGCGTAAATCATGCCCCGATAAATTAATGGACACCCGAAACCGCTTATTTAGCCACTGCCGTAAACGGGGTAAATCTTCACTAACACGCTCTATTACCCATTGCGTTATGGCACTTATCTTTCCGCCTTGTTCAGCAATTGGAATAAATTCACTCGGCATTACCATACCGAATTCTGGGTGATCCCAACGTAGCAAGGCTTCTAAGCCCACTATCTCAGCGTGCTTATTAACCTTAACTTGGTAGTACACCTCAAACTCGTTTTGGCTTAGGCTTTGCTCAATGGCGTTCGCTAAATGCAACTTCCGCTTATGGGAAGCCACCATATCCAAGGTAAATACGGTAAAACTGCCCCGCCCTTTTGCCTTTGAACGGTACATTGCTAGGTCAGCATTACTCATTAACTCACTTAAGTTGTAGTGCGCATCTGCTGCTTTGGCGATACCAACACTAACCCCCACCGTCAGCGACAAGCCTCTTAGGTTGAAAGGTTGTTCAAATGCAGCAATAAGACGAGAGGCTAAACTTTCAATACTGGCATCTCTCACATCGCGGTCAGGTAAAATAAGAAACTCATCGCCGCCTAAACGCGCCACAAGATCCCCTTCGCGAACCAGGTCGCTCACCCTATCTGCCACTTCAATAAGAATTAAATCGCCGGTTTCATGACCTAATGAATCGTTAATGCCTTTAAAGCCATCTAAATCAAAAAACAGCAAGGCTAAATCATCATTGTTACGCTTTGCTCTGGCTAACTCTAGTTTAAGGTTATCAAGTACAAACTGGCGATTGGGTAAGCCGGTTAAACTGTCATAATTCGCTAATCGAGACATTTCGTCTTGCTGTTCAATTAATATTTGTTTTTGTTCATGATTAATAAGTAGCTCTACTTCAATCATTTCAAGCAAGCGGTTAATGCTGTCGCCAAGGGCTCCCACTTCGTTGTTGTCCACTAGGTGGTTTCTAAGCGCATAGTCTTTTGTTTCGATGACCGAGTGCGTAAACGACGTTAAATTCGTCAGCGGCTTTAATAAACGGTGTATCCAATACAAACTGCAAAGTACGCAAAACACCCAAAATGCAAAAACAAGCGGAAAGATTTGCCGAAGTAATGAGGAAATACCGCTAGACACCGACGATTTGGTATCAAAAAATAAAACCAGATACCCATCGGGGTATATGTCTTCCCCAATCGTATGCCTTACCGCAATTGCATGCTGATCGTACGAACTGCCCTCTGGTAAGGCCTGAACGTCAGCCTGTTGAAAGAATGGCTCGATAAGCCGTTGGCCTACTCGCCCAGCTTGTTCTTTTATGAGTGTAGCGTCGCTGTTATAAATACGGGCCCCAATAAAATGGTCATTGGTGCTGAACAGAGAAACAATTGTTTGGGTAAATTCTTCAGGCAGGTTTACATCTGTCATATGGGGCTGAATCATCGTCGCCACCGCTTCACTATAAGTGCTGGCATGCTCTTTCGCTGACGCCACATAGGTGATTTTGTGCTCGCTGACTGCCAACCACAGAACTAATAACGCCATTAAAGACAACGACACTGTGATGATAATACCCACAGGCCCTTTGATAGACTTAAACACTTAAACGTCCTCATCTTTCTGCCCGTTTAACGTGTTTTGGGTCAGAAAAGCTACTGCAACTTAAAAAATACCAACTATTGACTAATTGACAAGTAAAATAAAGCCGACGTTTATAGCATATTTTAAATTAAAAGGTGAATGTTTAGCCGTTTCATCGCAAGTTTGGGTTGATATTCGTCAACCCAATAAGGAGGGATTCGGGTTATTCGTATTTATACTTACACTTCACCATCGGTAACCGCCAATTTGGTTTTAATAAATTGACTATGGGGTATGTGTAGCAAATCTGCAATGCGACGAATAGTATGTTCTTCAATAGGCGCAATCGCGTTGTCTGCATAGGCGACTTCCCACAAACTTTTTAATATGGTGTGTTTTTGCTGATTGTCGCAATGCGTATTAATGACTTGGGTAAATTGCACCAGGTCTACCGCTTCCTCAGCAGAAGCCTGCCCTTCTTTCGCTAAGGTCGCCAGGGCTTCTTGGGAAAGGGAAAATTGCCTATAAAGCTGTTTCTTATAAGCTTCTAACTCAGCCTCTTCGATGTTTGTATCTGCGCGTATAATCTCACTTAATAGTGAAGCGGTAGCAAGTTCCACGGTAAGCTCAGGTTCTTGTGTGGACGCATGAGACTCAAATAATTGCAGTAACGAACGCAACATAACGGTTTACTCCTAACTTTACTCAATTCGTTTTCACTACATATCACAACTTTGAATAAATACGCCGCGTATGCGCTCAAAAGTAGAGATACATCGTTCAGTTAGTAACGTTTGTCTTTAGTAAACAGATTATTTTGCTGCCACCTTCTTCAAAGAGAATGTCATGACATAAGCTTTTTATCAGCGCTAACCCACGTCCAAACGTCGCTTCCTGTCCCTTATCCACATCTGCCACCGCCCACCAGCGAACCAGTTGCGATCTCTGTCGTCGATGGCACCATT
>ERZ724574.123-NODE-123-length-9626-cov-1.987262_pt1 | contig 9626 bp, 2 predicted proteins | sample MGYA00375868_ERZ724574 | MGnify/ENA primary metagenome ERZ724574 (study PRJEB28725, sample SAMN03264852) | marine sediment metagenome | biome: marine pelagic biome; feature: marine oligotrophic desert; material: marine snow | place: Pacific Ocean:North Pacific...
GTCTTCGTCATACCAGCCTGCTGCTCATCTGCTGAGCCCATGCTCCCGCCGCTTGGTGCTCCCAGGAACGCAGCTACGCCGACATGTGATGTCCCCGACTCCCAGGATACCCCACCTTCATCCATGCAGCTTAGACTACCCCCTGACAGCGTCGACGATGACGTCGCCGTGGCAGTCTGTCCAGTAGCAGACTCTGTGCATATTCCTCACAGACCTCTCACGCACGCAGTCACGCCGGCATGCGACGCCGATGACGCCCTGTCTCTTCACGCACGTCCTACTGCTCCCCTACCTAGCTTTGAGCCTTCCCATCTCCCTCAGGCTCGCTCCACTTCCGGTGCGCCCCATCTGCGGGAGATCAACGTCACTACTGCTACTGTACAAAACATACATCCACTAACACATCGATCGATCGGCCACCACAGTCCCCCGCTGCAGTTCGCTTCCACAAGCTCTGTGATGACTAGCGCCGACGGTATAGATGTATGTACATTTTGTTCTAAAGCTAAACGTAGTGATTTAATATTATCTGATCAGTCTAAACGTATATTGCATGGTAAAGTAGATATTTGTTTTATCGATGCCACATTGCCTGACTTTTGTATTTGCTCTGATATCTCTTCATCAGCATTTCATATATTGAATGGCAGCTTAGATATTTCATTTGTTCATGACAACTTATCCATGTGTACTGAAGATGACATTGATTGCTCAGATAAATGTACCCGTTGTGTTATCTCATCGCCACAACGCAACGATGTTTCTAGTGCCATAATGCAAAACGGTGGTGATTTACAGTCCAGTACCTGTAATCCTCATTATATTCACAGTGACGGAGAGTCAAGCAATGCTTTATTTTCAGACGCAATAAGCTTACAATCTCTTTACAGTACAGGATTACAATCTAATAACGTTTGCATTAGCGGCCAAGTTGATGAGTCACCTGTTTTTTCTGTCAAAAATCAGGTCCCCCCATTGTATGACATTGCTTTTGAAAATATGTACGATCCCTTAGCCATCGGCAGCTGTCTTGAGGACGTAATGTATATCTCTTGCAATAAAACACTTGAAAATGAAAATCAGCCATCGAGTGCAGCGGTTCAAAATGTTCACCTTGACTCACAATCATTTATTCACAGCGGAGCCGTTACAGAGACGCGCAACTCATCTAATTGTATTTCACTTTTCAGTTTCGTTACAATCGCCGTCATTGCTTTTTTGCAGAGTGCAGACGTACAACTTGTTACAGTGGAGAGTACAGTTTTCGGAGATTTTTTGAACGTTGTTTGCTTGTTACTGTTTGTACTTACTTTTCTCTTTACTCGGCCCCCTCCAGTCATTATAGCAACCAATGCTCAGAATGGTGGGTCGAGAGAGTTTTATAATAAAAGTCACATGTCAGGCAAGCATTCATTTAACTTTTCTTCTCATGATAAATGTTGTATCATGTTTGATGCTCAAATTAACTGTGTCGCTAATTCCTCCGACGGTCTCTTATCCGGATCGGACCTCCACAAGGATCTCACAAATCCAGGTACGAGTGATCTGATTAAGTTAGTTTTCAGCCTGCAGTATTTCATGATTATTTTGATGATTTTGATGATTTTAGCTTGCGTGCTCTCATTTATTTTCGCTCTTGTTGTTGAAATAACATTTACGCCTCATATTTCATTTTTCAAGCCTGATTATGACGCAGTTTCTACGCAGTTCCATGCGGACATGCTTTGCTGCTTTATATGCTCCCTCGGAGCGCAACTCCTAATACATTCATTCTGTTTTAGTGAGTTAATCGCACGCATCAATGTGATGACGAGCTGCCTTCTCTATGCTTTATTTTCCAGGTACATTGCTGTACGCAAATGGCTTGGTATTATCTATGGCATCAACGAATTACACCATGGGTTGTGTTACTCATCATCTCCACGTGGCATGGGTATTAATGGTGGATATTATTTCTCAATTTACCACATGTTACTATGGAGAGAGCACGACACCTTAAATGTGTTCAACACAGCAGCTTACACTATTCATGTGTGCATCTTCACGATTAGTCATGCTGTCTTGCCGTCCAGGATAGGCTCTGGTTTGGTATTCAGTTATCATCGTACCATCAGGTATTTGCTCTAGTACTTTACCATTAGAAACGATTTTGGTATATTGATGTTAAATCTTAAAGTAATCCTCAATGAATTTTGAGTCCTCTGAAGTGCCTAACACCATTATTTTTTTTTGAACTTTTATCGTTGTGATTCTGCTTTGCGTTGTGCTATTATTCATTTCAGCATTTGAATGGGTATGATGGGAATTGTTTCGCCGTTAATCACGTCGACAAAAAATCTCTCCGGTGTATCGGTAGCCTTGTACGGCCCCGATTGTTCAATTATCATATTGGAGTTGATTACGCAAACGGTGAGTCAGTTTCAGATTAATTTCCCGCTCTTATTGTTTGAACTAAAATGCCTTCGTTTACGCGCGGATGCGCTTGAGTGAGTACGGGTAAGGCCGCCTATCATTCTATTTCCAGGGAGTAGTTACGTGAGTGGAAGTCATCATGTCCATTTCATGCGGTCGTTACATGAGTACACAAAAGCGATCATGAGACGCCGTATCTGGTGGCAACCAGGTTTTGGCGGGTAAACATGTGTTTATAAACAAGCCGCTGGCTCTCTCAGCATCAGTTGTGCTTCACCGTTATGGTAAGAGGACGTACTCGTTGGATTATAATCCCGTCTCCGGTTTTATAGGTAAGCCACTCGTATTTCATGTAGATAATGTTGTACAGAACTAATTTCTTGTTTTATTGATGCTTTAATGTTTAGCGATCGCCCATATAACATTTCTGCTTTCTTGCAGAAAGGCGTAATGAAGCCGATCACCGCTAGTTCCATTTTCAGATTCTTCGCAAATATATTTTTTGTAGGCATTTCTCCTATGGATATTTAGCTATAAATTTCAAACGCTTTTGTAGGCATTTTTTCCATATACTTAATTTTATTTATATTCGATTACAGCCCGAGTACAGTATCCTACGCACACCCGGTTCCCCCACCGAGCCGGTACCAACTACCCCGTCCGCATCTGAGCAGGATGGTGGCCACTCAACGTCACAGTTGAGCACGGAACTTCTGGAAACTACCAAAAGGTAAAGTCGAACTGCCTCTCATTTTGACGTACTCTGATCGCTTGCATTATCAATTTCATCGCTTATTTAGTCTATTAGATTAGTAATATTAAAATCGGAAGCGTCTAGTGATTTCCCATATTTTCATAATTACAATCGTTTAATGTTTAGTCTTAAAATCTAACTGATCGCTGAATGCTTCTGTCACTTTGACGACTATAGTTTAATGTAAATAATACTTACTTGATTTGTGGTCTTACTATGTATGATGGACCTAGTAGTTGAAGTTTGAATGGGTTTCGAATGATTTTCCCGTAATGTTAAATTGACTTTTAATAAGCAATTCGTATCATTATAAAATAATCGTTCGCTGGCCTCGTTTCAATGATTTTACGTGGCTAGCTAAAAGTATTTGTGAATGGGTTTAGCATTTTTCACGTTGGTGTATTCATTGTCAGAACAGTTAAATGATTTCTATATTGGGTACGGTTTTGGCCTCATAAATTTTGCCCTCTAGTGGCGTGCTCGTCCGCCTTTCTTCTCCCTCCTGTTTTGCCCGCATCCGCCAACAGAGATTCGCTCTGCTCGGTCATAACTCTTGATTTCACCTGTTTTTGTTCCAAATTATAATTTTACTGTATAAAGCCATATAAGCTTTTTGTTATTTGTGAAATTCACGAGCTACGCGCCGTGTTGTTGTTTTCTGATACTTTAATCATTCAATGTAATTTAAAAGCCGCTTTGTACTCTTAACTGATTTCACTTTGCGTATTTGACTGATTTTGTATTTGTATAAAATAAGCGGACTCATAATAATTTCAATGAGTTTTTTCACTTCTGAAAATCCGCCCCCCTTGGGCCTCTGGGACTTATAATATTTTGGGAGTTCCCCTCACTTCATGTTTTACTGTAACAGGTGCTTTGATTTCCACTTATAATATTTTCAAAGCATATTTGCCTTTCGAATGAAACTCAAGGGAACTTATAATATTTTTCCAGTTCGCTATGCACCACACCCCTACCCTCGTAGTAGGACCCTTTCGGCAGCCCCCATATCCGCAGTGAAATAATAAGTAAGTTTTTCTAACAAAGTTATTAACTTATTAAAGTTCTATTTTCCATGTTGGGTTACCTCTATCTGATGCGAATCCCCCTACCGTACCTAATGCGCTGAGACATCCGGACTCTGGGCCGCACTCAAATCTTATGCCACGGGTGGACATGCTCCCTGACCGTAGCCATACTGAGCCACGGGTGGACACCTCCCCAAGCCGGACCAGATGTCAAAACTTGAGATTTTATAAAATTGTTTCAGGCTTATTGATTTAGCATATTTACTTAGTTTTTTAGAGCGCATTTGCCCCCCTTATTGTCGCATCAGTTATTGTTAGAATTACTTGTATTTTGTTCATGATTTCATCATCCATCACTCATCTGCACTTAGATATTTTTTCAATGATTTGCTTGCTTGACTTATTACTCATTTATCAGTTTTACTTAGTTGATTTTGCGATTATTCTCAGATCATTATTTCTTAAAGTCTAATTGTTTATCATATGCAATTGAAAGTTAACTTGCTGATTTCTTTAGATTTTGAAGTTTATTTACTGATCATTTGAATTTAAAGTTTAATTGTTGAGTTTCACTTATCATATTTTACAAATTGATTTGCTTGCTATATTAGACATTGATATCAAAGTGATTGATCATATTTCATGAATTCATACTGCTTTCGAATGTTATTTCACCTGCATATTACTTCACCATATTTGCTCATTCTTTAGATTCACATAACTCAGAGTGCACTCACTGTCTCTCATTCATTTGTTTGAACTTGTATGCATTTGTCATTAATTGTTGAGTCTAATGTTTTTCTACTTTTCCTCCCCATATAACTCTTAGACGCTCTCACAATAGCCTTTATTACCGTGAAGTAATGCTTTTGACATAATACGTACGCTTGTATATGTGATATTCGGATTTTCATTGATTCAACTACTGCCGATACATTTGTACCGTTGGAATACTTTTATATTAGAATATATTTTATTCATATAACTTTATCCACGCTTGTGTCAATCAAACAATACTTACTGTTTCTGTGCCCTCACAGTTCAGTTCAGCTGGTGATATAGGTCTGTGTCCGTTTAAGCTCTCGTCAATATTTGAAATTAGGATTTCAAAAACTCTCAAAATCAAAATTGCATATTAGTGGCTCTATACGTATTCTTTATTCCGACCAAGATTTCAAGCAAACAGAGCTACTTTTACATTTATTATTTCAACGCATAAATGTTAAAACTCCCGTTTTACATTTATTATTTCAACGCATAAATGTTAAAACTCCCGTTTTACATTTATTATTTCATTGAACTGACACACAGACCTCGCATACTTTCGTGAAACTGATGGACAGTTTGATATTTGAAAACGTCGGAATCCAATCTTAAATGACGAAAGGAATTACACTCGCGATATAAACTCTGAAAAATTATCCCTCAAAAATTACCTGATTAGAAGTGAGAAGCCTCTAGGAATTGTATGATCTAGGTGCTGCTATCGTGGACGTCTACATCTACAGCGACTGCATACTCAGAAGAAGGATGTCGTTATCCAGTGAAGATTCAGCAGCCTTGGCAACCGCCAAGGAGAATAGGACCAAAGGATTGAAGGAAGTCAAGAGAGCAGCCTCCGCTCTTCAACTCGCCTGCAAGCTGAAGCAGAGCGACCCGTCTCCTAAGGCTCTTGAGGAGTCTTACGTCAACTTTTGCATCACAGACGGCGAGTACAAGTCTTTTTGTAGTGAAAAGCATGTAGCGCCTGCAGAGGCAATTGTTAACAAATTAGATCCTACTGCTTACAGTACTTTAGTGCAAACATACTATGATACTGCTATTGCTGAGTTCAAATCTTACATGGCTACTCTTCCTGAAAGCAAACCTAAAGCCACTGTAGTTGAAACTAAGACTATCACAACCACCTCTGATCATGTTACTTCTACTCCCTCTAACTCTCTTTTCAGGAACCACAGGTGCGAGCTTTTGTTCTGGCCGGGTAGAGCGGGCAGAGAATGGTACGAGTTTAAGACTCATTGGGTCAACGAAGTGTTCCCTAACTTCAAGGAGAACAAACCATATCTCGCCAGGCTTTTGCGCAAACAAATCTCGGGAGAAGCGAAGAAAGAAATCGAGCATCTCTCCCTCGAAGACGGCTACGACGCAATGTGGAAAGCATTGGTAGCTAAGTATGACAATGTCGCGCTTAACGTGCATGTGGTCATGACCACTCTGGACTCGCTTAAGGCGCCCGGCTCCTCTGATCGGGCCGGACTTCTTAAGCTGGTTCGTGATATTAATGCCGCCCATTCACAACTGAAATCACTCGAGCAAGTCTCACTAGTAGATAGTAAAGTTGTTGGGAAGTTAGCATCCCTGCTCCCAGTTCTCATGCAAGAAGAGTGGGCATTGAAATACTCCGCGCTAAACTCAAAAGAACGTTTTCATCCTTTTAAGGAGTTCGTAGAATGGTTAGGGACTAAAGAAGCGATGTTAGAAGCTTTAGTTGAGATTGATTTAACGATGAACTTTTCTTCTAAGCTATCTTCCAGCTCCACCCCTCGTGCTAATCGAGGACAAGCCAGATCACACCATCAGCAGTCAGCTCCTGCCAAGTCAACCTGCGTGATGCATCCGCAGTCGACGCACACCACTCCAGAGTGTCGCAAGTTTCTCAAGATGAGCTGTCGTGACCGCTACAACTTGTGCGACAGCAAGAACCTGTGCAAGCGATGTGTCAACCCTAAGCACGGCTCGTGCACTGGCAAGTGTACTTACTGTGTTGGAGACAAAGCAGGTACCCACTGTGATCTGTTGTGCTTTTCTAAAGAAGAGGAGAGCCAAGGTAAATCTGGTAGTATCGCCAAACCCTACGGTAACCAATCTGATAGGCCTTTCCATCCGCCTAGTGGCCATCACGCCACCGGATGCGCATTGGACATACACCACCCTGTGTCACCGCCTGGTCCGGGGGGTCCGTCCACATTTTATTCTCCGTCGCCCTATCCATACTACACACAGGGGGGTCCTCCTCAAGTTCAGTATGGCTACTATCCAGTAGTAGGTGCCGGTAGTTTTCACGTGGGAGGAAATCATCAGCCCTCACCACAACTGTATGCTTATGGCCCCATTCCCGCGGACCAAAACATACCTTCGCCGCAACCTCAGCCCTCAGGTATTTCTCACATGCATGAGTCTGGTATTAAGGTAGGCGCCCCCGCCAGTAGCCACACAGGTCCCCCGGGTAACCCTGTAGTTGTAAGTCACAGTAATGTCAAAACAACAGGCTCTGTAGATCCTCACGTCACCCCCTCTTTAGCAGGTACGGCTAAGTCAAACCAAGTTAGCTACAAGTTGTTTGACCAGCTAGGCGGCGATACACGATCTCCTGGTATGTCCGATGCGACTAATTCATTTAACATAACTTCTGATGTAAGGCATCTCACTATGAGTGCTAAAATTTTCAGTGTACAGCCTAGTAAGCCTTCTAAGGCCAAGTCTGAACGTTATGATTCAACTGCATTAAGAGAACATGCTTTAGGTGTATATGCTTTATATGAGTGCAGAACTTCTCAGCCTGATCAAAATGCTATAATTTTCTGTGATGATGGATCTGACTGTTCTTTAATTACAGAGCAAGGAGCCAAGGATCTTCAAGCACACGTCGTGTCCAAAGGCCACATGGATATGACGACGCTGCATGGTACTCAGTCGATAGCTACGAAGCTATGTGAGGTCACACTCGTACTGCCTTCCAATGAGCGCATGGTGTTGGTGTGTTTCACCGTTCCAGAACTCTGCGGCGTCCCTGAGACGCTGGACGAGGCGGTGCTGCGCGAATGCTTCCCTCAAGTGGACCTCAAGAAACTCAAGCGACCATCCAGCGAAGTCAACATTCTGCTGGGCAGCGACTATTTTTCCCTGCATCCAAAGCAGGAGATCCAAGGTCACGGTAACCTGTCAGTCATGAAGGGTATCCTCGGCTTGACTGTACAGGGTAGTCATCCAAAGTTGATTAAGCACACTAAGATTAATCCATACGCTGGAGCTCGTATCGCTTATAGAGAATCATACGCCACTAGTGCCTTTGTATTTAGAACAGACATACCTTTGCATACTTATGTTGGCAACTCACACGCTCCTAATTCGCTCATCTTTCCAGCTTCGCAAGTCGACACTCCCCCTGCTGACGTTTCGCGAGCCCTCGCTCCCCCTACTGACGCTTCGCGAGTGCTCACTTCCCCTGCTGGACTGGCAGATGCAGACGAATTAGACCAGATGGAGACTCTGGTAGTCCCGGACGTCTCACGTGCTTACCACCCATCTGGTGACGTCATCGTCGACGTCAACACCCGCAGCGTCCACTCCACCGCCGTGGTCCCCTACGTCCCGCTGGACTGCTCGCCGACCGCTGATCACACACGCCCCTTCGCTTCGCCCCTGGGGCAGGACACCACTACGTCGTACGCTGTATGTCCTGTCGCCTTCGCCGTCGCCAAAGGAGCGTTCGGTCCCGCTGTCGACGACTTCATATTAGGTGAGCGCCTCGGTACTACATGCCTTCCAAAGTGTGGGTCATGTAAGTGTGGCAAGTGTCCGTTGCCCGGACATGATTACTCCTTCATTGAAGAACAGGAGCTGGCACTCATCCAGTCCAAACTCAGGTATATCAAGGATCCTGGGTACTGGGTTACTGGCTACCCGTGGCTCATCGACCCAGCCACTCTCCCTAACAACTACTCCGCCGTGTTCTCGACGTTGCTTCGCACTGAGAGGACCCTCGCCAAGGAGCCAGAGTGGCAGGCTATCTATCAAGCTCAGATCACTGAACACGAGTCCCGCGGTGTCGCACGTAAGCTGTCCCCCGAAGAGACTGCTGCATGGAACGGCCCGTGTTACTACATCTCTCACATGTGTTTGGAGCAGCCTAAAAGTGAGTCAACCCCTGTCAGAGTAGTGTTTAACAGTTCTCAAAAATTCAAAGGAGTATCCCTTAACGATTGCTTAGCTAAAGGCCCTGATTGTTATAACAACTCGCTGCTTGGCATGTTAATCCGTTTTAGGGAAAATGCCACCGTCATCATCGGTGACATCAAGAAAATGTACAATAGTGTTCACCTGGAGGAACTCGAGCAACATATGCACAGGTTCTTATGGCGTGAGTGTGATACAAGTCGTGAACCTGATACGTGGGTAATTACACGTGTAAATCTAGGAGATAAACCATCAGGCACTATCGCCATCACAGCCAAAAACAACACTGCTCACATGTTCGCTTTTATAGACCCGGAGGCGGCCCAGATGCTCATCTACTGCTGCTACACTGATGACGTAATTGATTCCATCAGGGGCGGGTTTCCCCCAGCCCTATTCAGAGCCAACAATGCTCAAGCCATTCTACACCCAGGTGCGTGCTCTAGAACACACCAGAACCACCCGCAGCACGACAC